>ENA-OOZX01000252-OOZX01000252.1-human-gut-metagenome-genome-assembly--contig:-NODE-252-length-54926-cov-7.639081_pt1 | contig 54926 bp, 54 predicted proteins | sample MGYA00241048_ERZ501412 | MGnify/ENA primary metagenome ERZ501412 (study PRJEB25962, sample SAMEA2042518) | human gut metagenome | biome: human gut; feature: human-associated habitat; material: faeces... | reverse complement strand
ATCGAGGCTTACTGCCGTGACTGGGACGCTTCTGGCATTTCAAAGTCTTTGCCCTTTGCTCAAAAGGTGAACCAGGCAGGACACGTATTGAATTTATCAACCCGTAAAACAAAAGAATAATGAAAGCAGAAAACTTATCGCAATCAAATGAAACATCATCATCTAAGAAAGGCTCCGACCTTTTCGATGAAGAACTATTCAAAGAATGCTTGAAGCGAGACCTTCATGCGAAACCTGTGGGTGGCCAAAAGCTGAATGACTTTGGCCGGCAGATGTACACCAGTGCCAGAGAAGCTTACTTGTCTCAGCCTTGGTACGTCCGTCTGTTTTACTCCAAAGCTGGTCGTATGAAGAAGGCTATGTTTGATACGATGGCCATACATGAAGTATTCGTATTTACTGCTGCTGATAGTTGTGTGGCAGCAGAGAAATACATGTTTGAGCATCGCAATGCCATCCATATTCCCCAATAATTAAGAACTCAATGAACAAGATACACCTACTTATCATCCTATTCCTAATCTGCCTTGGCCAAAGTGCTCAAGCGCAGTACTACAGCGTGAACTACGACAAGAAAACTGTCGCAGCGATGGCTGCTGCCTACAATACAGAGGCGGCTACCGAGGCATACTATAATGAGCAGGTGCAAAACATCTTGAAGCACTATAATGCGGCCGAAGTAGCTACTGCAGGCATCTTTGCCTCCAAGTTCCTCGACCGCAAGGCGCTTACAGAGTTGGGCGTTTGGAGCAGCAGTACCGAGAACTATTACTACCGCCGCATCTATAACATGGTCAGCAGAAAGATTATGCCAAAGATATGGACGGTAGCCGGCATGATGCTCAAAAGTCCACAAACAGCCCTGTACTGGGGCAGTTATCTGGTGAAGATATGTGATGACACCAAGAGCTTGTGTATGCAGTTCGAGAGTGTCGTGACTAATTCTTCCCTCACATTCTCAGACATTGCATTCTTGCAAATCAAGGACGAAATAGCTTCTATCCTCAAACTCTCAGAGATAGGTAACGTGGATTGGCAAAGAATGCTCGATGACCTTTCAAAGGTGCCGGGTAACTTTACGGTGGATAACCTGAAAGCAGATATTGATAACCTCTATAAAACGGGTGTAAATCTGGCTTCAGCTGGAGTTAGCAACATCGGTGATGCCTTTCTGCAGAGCAGTCAGTTTCACGACCTTATCAATGGAAAATTGGGTGCAGCCGTGAATATCGTAGATAACTATTCTGCGCTCTTTGAACAGCTTGACAAAAGCGTTGGCAATACGTTGTTGGGGATGGTTGGCGGCAAAGACAATGTAGCTGGTCTATTCAACTTCGCCAACTATAATCTTACCTCATGGATGACTGATTACATGAGCGAAACCGCAGGTAACTACTATACCCAAAGATGGTATATCGCTCGTAGAGATCAAGGTTCAGAAACGCTATGTGACTACTATCCTCCTACTGACGACAATAGCATCATCTATGGAGGTGAATGGACGCGATTTAGCACGAGTGACCCCAATTTCTCTCCAAGCTCAGCTCAACAAGAGCAAATCTTGAGTAATTCCGAGCGTTGCGCTGGATGGTCACGTAGCCGAGTAGATATGCTCAACAAGCAAAACGACGGCTTTAACTATTACATCAACTACTACCTCTATAGCTACATAATTAGCCGTGGAGGAAGACAAACTCAAAAGTCCTATGCTTATGAAATCCATGTGACCAAAAATTGGAACCGTGTGGAAGAAGTGTACGAGGAAGTGTTTGACTCGTACAGCATGGACTTGAACACCTTCAAAGCCCAGTTAAACGCCAGACTCTCGGAGTTTAATGATAACGAAGAAGGCTATACCTATTATATAGGCTCGGATAGCAGAAACTATTATCAGGCTACCGATGCCGGCAAACTGAAAGGTTGCGAAAGCGTGACTATTAGTGTCACCTGTAGTGATGGCGTTTCCTTGGGGAGCGGCAGCACTCAGTATAAGTGTCGTGAATGCAGTGGCTCACTCAATGCACATAGTAAAGAGTGTGCGATGAGAACAACCATTACAGAAGGTTCCGGTAGCCAAGAAGAATTGGCAAGATTGGAAGCTGAATACAAAACACAGGTTGAGCAAATCAATTCTGAGATTGCCACGTTGGAAGCTGATAATCAAAGGTTGATTGAACAGATGCACCATAATCCAGCATTAGGGCCTTACAACGTAAAATTGATTGAAGCAAATAATGCCAAAATAGCACAGCTTAAAAAAGACTTGGCCGAGGTTCAGCAGAAACAAGCTGAATTGGAACAAGCCAAAGCTGATGCAGCAGAAGACAATGCCATAGCCACAGACGACTACTACCGTATTCCAGCCATCATGCAAGATTGCAAGACCGCTTACAATCTCACATGGCAAGGCCCCGGAACATGGGAAGGCTATACTTATGTGCGCAAAGCAACCATGCCAAACATCAATGGCGTGATCACTTTCAAAGCCACTCTGAGCATAGTACGCAAACCGAAGTACTTTTTGGGCATCAAGATACATCGTGCCATCCTTCAAATCAGCTGGGAACTCACTTCTGAATACACCAGTACATCTGTGGTAGAAGTAATGACGCTCGACCCGAATAAGAGTGATAAGGAAAAAGCTGATGAAGTGAACAAACGTATCTCCGAAATAGCTCAGGAATATCCTTCCTGTAAGATTACTACGGAATATGCAAAGAGTGCCCCGACAGAGAATGACGGTACACCTGATACCTATCACTTGCTATGGCAAAGCGACCGATTGGAGATAGCCAGACAAGTTGATAGTCGTATAACAAAAATCTATGCAGACTTGGTATCACTGGAGAAAATGATGCACTACAAGCGTAGCATCATTGACGTGCTGAAATCCGTAGCACCGCATATAAATGATGACCAAGGAAGACGACTTACCCTTGTAGAACAATGCCGAAAACGCTGGTTACGAAAGGCTGCAAACAGTATGCATTCTGATAGTTATAACGGTAAATACGATGAGGAGGAATAAGCAATGAACAAGGTAAATTCTAAGATTAGGAAAGTAGTACGTACTATTCTACTAATGATAGTATTAATTGGCTATCAACAAGAAGTCCATGCACAATGGAGCTTCGATGTACCAAGTATTGAGGCCTATATCAATGACCATAAGAAGCAACGCAGTTTGCTTTTGGCCAAAAGTACGCTTGAATACAGCAACAAGTTGTTGCACGAATACAGTAGCAAGGAAACCGTGAAGTACAAAGAACTGAACGTGGATCTTGATAAGTACACACGAGCCTTCGATGTGATAGACGTGCTCTACCAATCGCTTCGTACAAGTCTGAATGTATACTCCACTTATGAGGGTGTGAGTGACCGCATACAGGACTACGAGAAGCTGCTCAATGACTACAATGAGAAAGTGCTTAAACGGCATCATGTAGAGTTGGCCGACACAATTATCATTGGCATCAACAGACGAGCTATTGAGCACATCGCAGAAGAAGGTGAACACCTCTACAAATCGGTTAGCGACTTAGTGCTTTACGCCACAGGAGCAGCAGCATGTTCTACAGCCGATTTGCTCATTGTGTTAGAATCCATCAACAACGGCCTTGATAATATTGAGAGGCATTTGAACCGCTCCTACTTTGAGACTTGGAGGTACGTTCAGCTTCGCATTGGCTACTGGAAAGAGAAAGTCTATCGAACCAAGACCAAACAGCAAATGGTTGAAGATGCTTTTAGCAGATGGCGTGTGGCTGGAAAGTTAGGATATTAGTAAGAACTAAAATACTACAATAATGAAAGCAACAAAGAAATTACTGTGCATGGCTCTGGCTATGACCACTATAGGTACATCTGCCGTTCATGCACAACGAGTGACATACAACCATGACACCTCGAAAAAGAATCAGGTAACAGTTATGGAATTGGGTAGCGGTTCGTTGACTCCGGAGCTCTATTACACCCTGCTTCATAGGAACTACAAGAAGTCTGCCGCCCAAAAGAACAAACAGTCGTTCCGAACAACTGCAAGTATTGCGCTCTACAATCAAGTGGATGAAGCGGAGGCAATCGATTCTGCTCTCACTGCAAGGGCAAAGATTGAAGCGTTGAATGTGACCGACCGCACTGTGGATGTTGCATGGCTGGCCGAAGGTTCCAAAATCAACAGTAAGATGGATGACTTCCAGAAGAACATTGATCGAATCATTTCAGCTGGAGGCGACTTTTATGAGAAGCAACGCTGGACGGAGTACTACAACGTGTTTCAATGCGCCATCAAGTCCACCAAAGAGGCATATATGCCCAATGCTCAAAGAAAGAGAATGTATCTGAGTATCTACAAAGATGTGTATGCCCAGAATGAGATTCTGATCAAGCGCCTGGTGCAGATGAACAATGCCGCAAAGACGAAGGAACTCCTTGCTGTAAATGGAACCTATCGCACAGCGAATAAACAAAGCATCGCTGGTGAAGCTCGAAGCCGATGGAAAGAAGTCGGCGAAAGAACTAATGGCGGGACAAAAACGGAACAAAATCAATGAGAAATATGAACAATAAGCGTAATCATCAAAAGTAAACGACTATGGCAGATACGAGTAATATCTTATCCGACTTTGGCATCAATCTCCTTGAAGAAGAGATAGATGACGTGATTTTTCAGACCAATGAGTTCCTCTGTGATGCCACCTTTACAGGCTCACAAGGCCCATTTTGGTGGATTCTTCAAATGAACATGGCATTGGCAGCCTTGTTCTCCATCATTGTAGCCGCTGGTATGGCCTATAAGATGATGGTGAAGCATGAGCCGCTGGATGTGATGAAGCTGTTCAGGCCACTGGCAGTTTCCATCGTTCTCTGCTGGTGGTATCCGCCTGCAGACACGGGTATGGCCGGCAGCGGAAGCAACTGGTGTTTTCTGGACTTCCTTTCCTACATCCCGAACTGCATCGGTTCGTACACGCATGACCTGTACGAGGCGGAAGCCACACAGATAGCGGACAAGTTCGAGGAAGTGCAGCAGCTCATCCACGTAAGGGACACGATGTACCACAGCCTGCAGGCACAGGCGGATGTCGCCCACACGGGAACATCAGACCCCAACCTTATCGAGGCGACCATGGAGCAGACCGGTGTGGATGAAGTGACCAGCATGGAAAAGGATGCCGCGGAACTGTGGTTCACCTCCTTGACGGCCGGTGTCGTCGTGGGAATAGACAAAATCATCATGCTGATTGCCCTTGTCGTGTTCCGCATAGGCTGGTGGGCGACAAGATATATAATTGTGCAATAATCTGATAATATACAATTTATGACAACATTGTAAGAGTCAATTTGTAATTTAGTACCATTTTAGTATCACTATTTTGTTTCTGTGATAAAGAATCTGAAATCAGGCTCATATTCCATTAAATATATCATCTAATTGAAAATGACACTTTCGGTTGTGGAAATTATGCCATGAGGAGAAAATGTAATTATGAATTTTACATTTTCTTCTCATGCAAATTTATAGGTTTTCTCCAATTTTATCCAAAGAAAAATCATCACTCTTTCTACAGATAATACGAAGCGCATTGGGTGATTTTATCTTATATGGGGTCAATTTATATGAAGAAATTATTATGTCTACCAATTGTTGTTGCGAAAGCATTTCTCCCTCAAAACGTGTCAATCCTGCCCCAAGAATAGGAATTGCCACATCAGTTTGTGCGTAATATTTATCTATTTCTTTCCAAAAAGTATTTAAACAAGACAAATAATCTTCTCTGCTCATAACAGCACGACCATTTTTATCTAACTTTCCAAAAGCCATAAGTAAGAACTTTCCATAAGGTAGTAAAGTTCCAGATTCATAGCACATTTTTCCATTATATTCCGAGCGTTTCCTTGCTGGTTTCAAACAATTGTTGGATAACAAAGATGATATGTCTACTGTATGCTTCTGCAAAAACTGTCCGCATAATGAGGTTGGCTTAATTTGATGGATAGCATCACCTATTTCTGTGGTGTAACATTCATCGAAATTGATTACCTTCTTGCATTGTGTTTGTTCAAAAACATCCCCATACTCTACATTTATTTTGTAATTCGAACCACTAATTGTGATTTTTTTACGACAACGTTTCCATACAAATACGATTCCTCCTGTTAGGATGCCAACCAACAATAAGAATAGAATCCGGTTAATTGCATCGCTCCAATACTCAGAAAGAAAAGCCCAAGAATAAACATCTGAGAAAAATTTTTCTGGAATAAAAGAGAAACAGCCAGTAGTTATGGCAAATGTATATGAACAAATTTGCCGCCAATCTTTATTCATATCCGAGTTGTTCCTTTATAAATTGATAGTTTCCAATCTTGTTTCCACAACTATCATATATCCAGAACGGCACTGCAACATCTTTATATCCGTACATATAACCTGGCAACCAATTCTCTTTCTTATATACTGAATTATAGACCACTATAATCTTTTTGCATCGTTTTTTCGCCTGTTCAAATTCATGGCGAAGATATGAACATGAATTAATACAACCAAAATCGCCATTTGGATCCGAAGGGGATGTGCTTATATGTTTGCAGCTTTTTAAGCCGCTGGAATTATGCTTGTATGGAGCACAACTGCATTGAAACCACTCCTTGTACATTCTTTCGCATCCAGATCCAGCAGTACGACTTGCTGTTTTGTCACCTATGACGAAAATAACTGCTGAAGAAGCATTAATTTGGCTGTTAAATTCAGATTTCAAATCACATTTTCGACAATCGGAATTTTCAGATACACTACCAGACACAACCTTTGCCATATCAACAAAATCAACTTTGTGATAATTGTCAGTGCCCCATTTATTAAGTTCCTCAACTACATTTCTATCACCGCTACCCTCATCATAATCTGCACTAATATAAACTCTTTTATTCATTTTTGTTCGTTTTAAATTACTGTTTCACATAAGGCAAACACCATACCAAGAGCGTAATTTAGCCAAGCTGCTGCCAAAATGTCACATCTGTAGTCAATGTTCAATCTGTTTAAACTTTAGCTTCCGTGTGCTTATATACTTTTTCTTGGATTACGCAAGAAAATCCAAGAAAAAGCATTACCTTTGTACTCTAAACGCAACTGCGCTAATGACCTGAAGAATAAATAATAGAACAATATCCGAAACTCCTTCGCTGTCTTATAGGCTTTGGTCAGCCTCGCAGGGATAGCGTAGGAGTTTTGTTTTAATATAGATTATGGCGAAAAAGGCGAAAGCAAAGGAAGCAACAAAGAAAACCATTGAGCAAACACTGTGGGATTCAGCAAACGAGCTGCGTGGCAATCTTGATGCAGCCGAGTACAAAAGTGTTGTACTCGGTCTGGTATTTCTAAAATATATCAATGACTGCTTCAAAGTCAAGCACGATGAACTTGTGGCAGAGGGCGATGGTTTTGAAGAAGATCCGGATGAATATATCGGTGACAACATTTTCTTCGTTCCTGCTGACGCCCGTTGGGATAAAGTGGTGAAAGCCTCACTGACTGCTGAAATTGGAGTTGTCGTGGATGCGGCAATGGAAGCGTTGGAGAAAGAGAACAAGCAACTCAAAGGTATTCTCCCTAAAAACTATGCTCGCCCTGAACTTGACAAACGCCGTCTTGGTAATGTGATTGATATTTTTGAGAACAACCTACATTTCACAGGAACGGAAGCTCGTGATGTACTCGGACGTGTATATGAATATTTCCTTGGAGAATTTGCTCGCGAAGAAGGCAAGAAAGGTGGTGAGTTCTACACGCCCTCTTGCGTGGTTCGTACCATAGTCGAAGTTATCCAGCCTTACAAGGGTAAAATCTTTGACCCTGCTTGTGGTTCGGGCGGTATGTTTGTGCAGAGTAGTAAGTTTATTGAACGCCACCAAGGTAATATCAACAAAATATCCGTTTACGGGCAGGAACTGAACAGCAACACATGGAGATTGGCACAGATGAACCTTGCCATTTGCGGCATTGAAGCCAACTTCGGTGACAGCTTCGGTGATTCTTTCCACGATGACAAACACCCTTTTCTCAAAGCGGACTTTGTAATGGCAAATCCTCCGTTTAACATTTCCAAATGGGGCGGCGACCAACTCCGTGATGACCCACGTTGGCAATACGGCATACCACCCGAAGGCAACGCCAACTTCGCATGGATGCAGCACATGCTCTATCACTTGGCAGATGACGGGCATATCGGGCTTGTTCTTGCTAATGGTTCGCTTTCCTCACAGCAAGGCACAGAGGGGGATATTCGTAAAAATATAGTAAATGCCGACCTCGTGGAAGGTATCATTGCCATGCCTTCGCAGTTGTTCTACAACGTGCAGATACCTTGTTGTCTTTGGTTTTTGACGAAACAGAAGGCACAACCGGGCAAGACTCTTTTCATTGATGCTCGCAATATGGGCTATATGAAAGACCGCACACATCGCGAACTTTCCTGTGGTGAGGAAGCCGAAGACCACGGCAACGATATTGCACGCATTGCAGAAACTTTTGAGAAGTTCCGTGCCGGAGCGCTTGAAACAGAAAAAGGATTCTCTGCTATTGCCTCTATTGAGGATATAGCAAAACAAGACTTCATCCTTACCCCCGGACGCTACGTAGGCATCGCAGAGGTGGAGGATGATGGTGAACCATTCCAAGAAAAGATGGAACGCCTCACTTCCGAGCTTTCGGACTTGTTCGCCCAATCACATACTCTTGAAGATGAAATCCGCAAACAGTTGGCAAGTATAGGTTTTACCATCAAGTAAAAAACTTCTACTCTTCGTTAGATTCACTCTAAATAACGAAGAATATGAAAGAAAAATTAATCCAAGAAATCAGCACCGCAATGGCAGAAGTGTTAAGTTTTGAACAAGTAGCTCACCTTAATAGTGTATTGCTCCAGATTGTGAGCGGCTACACTATTACCGAAGACGGCGAGACCCTGCACGAAAACGCAGCGTCTAACGACCGTTTGCTTGACATCTTCTTGTCTGCAAAGCAAGTGGAGGGCTGCACCACTCCTACAATCAAATACTACGGTTCTACTATCCGGCAGTTGTTCAAGAAGATGCCTAAAAAGGTAACCGATTACACCACCGAGGACATCAGAGCCTACCTTGCCGTATTTCAACGGAAAAATAAATCGAGCAAAGTTACAATTGATAATATCCGCCGGATATTTTCTTCGTTTTTCGCTTGGCTTGAAGAAGAAGACTACATCGTGAAAAGTCCCGTCCGTAGGATTCACAAGGTAAAGACCGGAACGCAAGTCAAGGAAGTGTTGAGTGATGAAAACATTGAGCAGCTTCGTGACAACTGCACTCAAATCCGTGACCTTGCCATTATTGATTTGCTTGCATCTACTGGTATGCGTGTGGGCGAATTAGTGAAACTCAACCGTGAAGACATTAACTTCACCGAGCGAGAATGTATTGTTTTCGGTAAGGGTAACAAGGAACGTATCGTTTACTTCAATGCCCGTGCAAAGATTCACTTGCAGCAATACTTAGCTTCTCGCAAAGACCGCAACAAGGCTCTTTTTGTCTCATTGGCAAAACCTCATAAACGCTTGGAAATATCGGGTGTGGAAACCCGGTTGCGCAAAATCGGTCGCATAGCAAAGATTGTGCGTGTTCATCCTCATAAGTTCCGCCGCACGTTGGCTACTATGGCTATCGACAAAGGTATGCCTGTGGAACAAGTGCAACGGTTGCTCGGTCATGTCAAGATTGACACCACCATGCACTATGCTATGGTGAATCAAAACAATGTTAAACTCTCTCACCGCAAATTCATCAATTAGTATGTGGGTTTGTTCGTCATATGGCAGAAGCATATATTTCCCAAAAATCAAGCGCGGAAATGATAATTTAGAGCAGCAGGTACAGGCGTTGTTCAAGGCGTGGTTCGTGGATTTTGAGCCGTTCAAGGATGGTGAATTTGTGGATTCTGAGCTTGGAATGATACCGAAAGCTTGGAAAATAAAACCATTGGAATACCTTGTTGAAAAGGTTAAGTCTGGCGATTGGGGTAAAGATGAGCCAACAGGAAACTACACAAAGAAAACATTTTGTATGCGAGGCGCAGATTTCCCAGACATAAAAGAAGGTAATAAAGGTAAAATGCCAATCCGTTACATTTTAGAAAAGAATTTTAACGATAAATCCCTTTGCGATGGAAATGTTGTTGTGGAAATTTCAGGAGGCTCGCCCACACAATCGACAGGTCGTATTGTGTTAGTTGATAGGGCTTTTGTTGCAGACTGTGGCAATGCCTTGATATGTACAAACTTTTGTAAGTCATTGGAGATAAAAGAGGATTATTCAATGTTCTTTTATCTTTTGTGGCAATACCTTTATGATTTAAGGGTAATGTTTATTTATGAGAATGGTTCAAATGGACTAAAGAATCTTAACGTCAATAGTTTGATTGAGAGAGAATCATTTGTTATTCCTACGAAAGAAGTTGTATCAAAATTTAATTCAGTTGTATCTGATCTTCTTTCAACGAAACAAGCAAATGGTATTGAGGTCTCACGTTTGGCTTCTCTTCGAGACACACTTCTTCCGAAGCTAATGTCAGGCGAATTAAAAAATAGTGAAATAGAAACAGAGAAATAATTATGGATAAATCAATCGGCATATTGGATAGAGATTATACTTTATGGGTCAAAGAACTTGTAAAGCGTTATCGTGGTAGCCAAATCAAAGCTGCAATAAAAGTGAACAAAGAATTGCTTCGCTATTATTGGGAACTCGGTAAAGACATTGAAGAGCAACAAGCAGACAACAAATACGGCAGCAAGTTCTACGCTACACTAAGCCGTGACTTGCGCCATGAAATGCCTGATGTCGAAGGACTTTCTGAGACATCAATCCGCTATGCGAAACGATTTTATGTCCTTTATAGTCAATATATAGCAATTCTTCCACAGGTTGTGGAAGAATCTGAAAATGTAAATCTTCCACAACTTGTGGAAGATTTATATTCTGATTTGTTCTCAATACCTTGGGGGCATCACCGCTACTTAATAGATAAATGCAGCAAAGAACCTGCAAAGGCTATATATTATGTGAGAAAGACCATACAAGAAGGCTGGAGTCGCGATGTGATGCTCAATTTTTTGGATTCAGGCATGTATGAGCGTGAGGGTAAGGCATTGACAAATTTCACACGTACATTGCCTGATGAAACGAGCGACCTCGCACAAGAACTGACCAAAGATCCATACAACTTTGCCTTTACAGGTATAAAAGGTCAGTATAATGAGCAGCTACTCAAAGATGCGCTACTTGGCAACATTTCCCAATTCTTATTGGAACTGGGTACAGGTTTCGCATACGTGGGCAAAGAGTTTCGGCTTCAGATAGGGCAAAAAGAGAAGTTCATCGATTTGCTTTTCTACAATCTGAAACTGTCGTGTTATGTGGTGATTGAAGTAAAAATCGGTGAGTTTGACTTTCAAGACCTTGGGCAGTTGAGCGGTTATGTTGTGGCTTGTAACCATATCCTTAAAAAAGAGGGAAGAGACAATCCTACAATTGGTTTGCTCATCTGCCGACAAAAGGATTCTCTTCTTGCGCAATATGCTTTGGAGGGCAGTAATCTCCCATTGGGAATATCCGAATTTGAGCTTGAAAAGCTCTATCCAGAGAAAGTTGAAGGTACAATGCCGTCTATTAAGGAAATAGAGGCTAAATTAGATGGTCAAACAAACAGCTAAATTCTCATTTATGGAACAATGGAAAGAAACATATAATACTGGATGGAGTGATTGGAAATCTTTTCCAGACCCGAGAAAAGGAGAATACATAAATGCCCCATTGGGAAGCGGAGTGTATCAGCTTAGGAACAAGAAAACTAATAGATATGTTTTATTTGGAACCAGTAAACATTTGGCATATAGGATGACATCGTTATTACCTAAGCCACACGGTGCTGGAACAAGAAATAATGAAGACAAACAAAATTATGTTCTAAGTAACATAGAAGATATAGAGTATCGAACAATCTCGTTTATAAATAATGACGATGCAAAACAATTTGAAATCTATATTAAGTTTACAGAACAATATCTTTTTAACACATAGTTAGATATATTTTTATGGAACAGTGGAGACAGGATAGACTTATAGATATTTTAGATACCTTGATTGATTATCGTGGTAAGACACCCAATAAAGTTGATTGTGGTATCCCTTTAATTACAGCTAAAATAGTCAAAAATGGAAGAATAGATACTCCTACTGAATTTCTTCCGACAGAAGATTATAATGGTTGGATGGTTAGAGGGTTTCCGCAGGTGGGAGACGTTGTTCTTACGACAGAAGCTCCATTAGGCGAAGTCGCACAATTAACGGATGAGAAAATAGCTTTAGCACAAAGAATAGTCTGCCTACGAGGTAAAGAAGGAGTTTTGGATAATACATATCTAAAATATTTCTTTTTGTCAAATATCGGACAAAATAGGCTGAAAGCGAGAGAAACTGGTACAACAGTAACTGGTATCAAGCAGTCAGAACTGAAAGAAATCCTAATCGACTATCCTAAGATTGATACTCAAAAAGCCATAGCCTCCGTTCTTTCCTCTCTCGACTCCAAAATCGAGCTGAACCGCCGGATAAATGATAATTTAGAGCAGCAGGCGCAAGCGTTGTTCAAGTCGTGGTTCGTGGATAATTCCAATCCTAATTTGGAAGAAACGTCATTGTCAGAAGTGGCTTCTTTCGTTGGTGGATATTCATATACAGGCGAAGAATTGACCGATTGCTCAAATATAGCCATGGCAACCATAAAAAACTTTGGGCGAAATGGTGGCTTTAAAGCTGATGGTTTTAAGGGAATTAATCCGTCTGCAAAACTTAAAGAATGCCATTATGCTAATTTATTCGATATTTTAGTTGCGCATACCGACCTTACCCAAAATGCAGATGTGATTGGTAATGCTGAATTATTACTTACTTGTGGTAAATATGATAGCATTATCTTCTCAATGGACTTGGTAAAAGTCCTACCCAAAGAAACATTCCCTTATAGGTTTTTACTTGCAGCAATGCTAAGAAATAAGCTATTTAAGGGGCATAGCCTTGGGTATGTAAACGGAACGACCGTACTTCATCTTAGCAAGAAAGCATTGCCTGATTTTGAGATAAGAAAACCGTCCGATTCTGAATCAAAAATGATGGATGAGGTACTTGCCTCTTATTATAAGCGGATGGCAGAGTTATTACAAGAAAATGACAGGCTTATTAGCCTTCGCGATACACTTCTTCCGAAACTAATGTCGGGCGAACTGAAAATCAACGATTTAAACAGCTAAAAGCATTGAATGATGAATGACTTTGAAGAATATATAAGACAAGGTGAGCCTCAGAAAAGAGAAAAAGGCTATGCTTGGCAAACAGCCATCGGATTGCAGGCGGTGGACGATTTGAAGCCTTCAGAGTATCTGATACAAACGGCACGCCAGCATATTGAGGGCGATATAACTATTGAAGAAGCCAAACAACTTATAGATAGTTATTATCAATCAAAAACCATTAGGGCTGACATTGAAGACAGAACGGAAGAAGCCGATAAAGTTTCAGCTCGTATTGCCGAAATACTATCAGAGAAAACTTTTACATTTTCGCCTGTTGAGTATATCACCATTCATCGCCGCCTATTCCAAGGCATCTATAAATTTGCAGGAAAGGTCAGAGATTATAATATCACCAAAAAGGAATGGGTGCTGAAAGGCGAAACCGTACTTTATGCCAGTGCTGACAGCATACGAGAAACGCTCGATTACGATTTTATGCAGGAAAAGAATTTTAGCTACAAGGATTTGAACATCAACGATGCTATCACACACATCGCCAAGTTTATTTCCGGGGTTTGGCAGATTCACGCTTTCGGAGAGGGGAATACCCGTACAACGGCTGTGTTTACAATCAAATATCTGCGCACGTTTGGCTTCGACATCAGTAATGAGGCGTTTGCCAATCATTCTTGGTATTTCCGCAACGCTTTGGTTCGAGCAAATTATAACAACTTAAGCAAAGGAATTTATGCTACTACCGAATATATTGAAGCGTTCTTTAGAAACCTCATTCTTTCCGAGCATAACGAACTGAAGAACCGAGCAATGCTTGTGCAAGAACTTTCTGCCCAAGACACTCAAAGTGCAAACACGACAAAAGAAACCTCTCCAAAGTGCAATATTTGCACTTTGAGTTGCACTTTAGAAGAAATTGCCGTGCTGAACTTCTTGCGAGAACAGCCTAAAGCTACGCAAAAAGAAATCGCTGCGCATATAGGCAAATCTGAGAGAACAGTTAAGACCATTACCGTAAATTTGACCGAAAAAGGCATCATTGAGCGTAAAAACGGCAAAAGGAACGGCTTTTGGGAAGTAAAAACGAACGATTTAAACAGCTAAATTCTCATTTATGGAACAATGGAAACAATATAAAATAGGTGACCTTTGCTCGATTTCATCAAGCAAAAGGATTTTTGCGAAAGAATATCAAACTTCAGGAATTCCTTTTTATAGAGGCAAAGAGGTTATTGAAAAGCAGAAAGGAGAAAATGTTTCTACTGAGCTTTATATTTCAGAAGCAAGATATAATGAAATCAAAAACAAATTCGGAGTTCCAGAAGAAGGGGATATGCTCTTAACGTCTGTTGGAACATTAGGCGTTCCGTATGTCGTTAAAGATGAAACCTTTTATTTTAAGGATGGAAACCTAACATGGTTTGGTAACTTTAAGGGACTCAATAGTAAATTCTTATACTATTGGTTTTTGTCTCCTATGGCAAAAAACGCAATAGACGCAAAGGCTATTGGTTCAACTCAAAAAGCATTAACGATAGATGCTCTCAGTAAATTTGAAATTGACATTCCTAACGTTGATGTACAAAATAGGATAGTTTCTATTCTTTCTTCCCTCGACAATAAAATCGAGCTGAACCGCCGTATAAATGATAATTTAATCCCAACCTATTATGCTTAATACATTCCATTTTACAGAAGATTCATACGAGCAATCGATAATCTCTTTGTTCAAGGAGATGGGCTATGAATATCATTATGGTCCTGACCTTGAAGCCGACACCGGGCGAGAGCTTACCGATGCTACCATACCGGGAGTATTGCGCAAAGCAATGTTGGCTATCAACGGAGCTGACAAAACCGCTGCCGTAGATGAAGCAATCCGCCAAATACGCGAGTTGTTCAGTCAGCCGTTAGTAAGCGCAAATGTTACTTTTACCGACTGGCTGCAAAACGGGTTGGACGTTACGTTCAAGACCACCCAAGGCACGCTTCGCAGCGACCATATCAAGATAATGGACACCGCCAACATTGACAACAACCGATTTATGGTAGTGAACCAGTGGACGGTAGTTAATGGAAAATCCACCAAACGAGCTGACATCGTGGTATTCCTTAACGGTCTGCCCGTCTCTGTTATCGAGCTGAAATCGCCCTCGCGCGAAATCACCAACTCAGAGGAAGCCCACCAGCAGTTGCAGAACTATATGCGCATCGTTCCGCAACTCTTTACCGCTTGTCAAATGCTTGTGATAAGCGATATGGCAGACACCCGTGTAGGCACTATTACCGCTCCACTCGACCGATATATGGAGTGGAAAACCACGGACGGAAGTTATGAGAGTACGGCATTTGCCGACTTTGAAACTTTTTTCAACGGCATCTTCGCCAAGCATCGGTTTATAGATATTATCGCCGACTTTACCCTTACTATGGGTGTGGATAAAAAGGCACGCATACTGGCTGGCTACCACCAATATTTTGCCGTAAAGAAAGCCCTCGACTGCACTAAGAAAGCCCTGCAACGCAATGACGGCAAAATCGGTGTGTTCTGGCACACGCAAGGTTCGGGCAAAAGCCTTTCGATGGTGTTCTATGCTCACCAACTCCTGAAGAATTTGTTGAGTGCAACCCTGCTTGTGCTGACCGACCGCCTTGACCTGAATGACCAGCTGCACAGTACCTTTGCCGCTTGCAGCGACTACCTGCGCCAAAAGCCCGTCAAGGCTACCGATGGCGAACACCTTTACGAACTACTTGAAAAGCGCAAGAGCCACGGCATCATCTTTGCCAATATCCAAAAGTTCAAAGACCGCGAACAACTTATCACCAACCGCTCCGATGTGATTGTGATTAGCGATGAAGCCCACCGCACACAATCAAACACCAAAACTAAGGTTGACACGGAAACGGGTGAGCTAAAACTCGGCTTTGCGGCTATCGTGCGTAAACTTCTGCCCAATGCGGCGTTCATCGGTTTTACAGGTACGCCTATCGAACAAGACGACAACGACACGAGGGAGGTTTTCGGCAACTACATCGACATCTATGACATGACCCAAGCTGTTGAAGACGGTGCAACCGTGCCCGTCTATTACGAGAGCCGTCTGGTGAAATTGGATTTGGACGAAAATACACTCCGTTTGCTTGATGACGAGTACGACAAACTGGCGGAAGAAGGAGCGGAAGAACAAGACATCAAACGCTCCAAAGATGAAAACGCACGGCTTCATGCCCTGCTGTCAGCTCCGCAGACTATCGACACGCTTTGCCGGGACATCATCGACCACTACGAAAACAACCGCGCCGACCTGCTTACAGGTAAGGCTATGATTGTGGCGATAGACCGTGCCACGGGCATAGACATCTACAAAAAGCTGGTAGAGCTTCGCCCCCAGTGGAAAGACATTATCGGAGTGGTGATGACCCAAGGCAACCAAGACCCCGTGGAATGGAACGACATCATCGGGTCGGGCGCACGAAAAGAGGAGTTGGCTCGCCAATTCAAGGACAACAACTCACCGCTCAAAATCGCTATTGTGGTGGATATGTGGCTCACTGGCTTTGATGTGCCCTCACTTGCCACCATGTACGTTTACAAACCGATGAAGGGGCATAACCTCATGCAAGCCATTGCACGAGTAAACCGTGTATTCCCCGAAAAGAGCGGCGGTTTGGTGGTGGATTACATCGGCATTGCCAAGGCTCTGAAAAAAGCCATGCACGACTATACCGGGCGCGACAAGAAACGCTTTGGCGACCCGAATATCAAGACCACCGCATACCAGCAATTTGTCGCTGCCCTCAATCGTTGCCGTGAATGTATGGACGGTTACGATTATTCCGCCTTTTCCGATTGTTCCAACTTGCAACGTGCGAACCTCATCAGAGGCGGTGTCAACGTGTTGCTCGACAAAAATAACCTTGTTTCATCAGAATCTACCACACAAACCGACGAAAACGGCAACATCATTTTAGTGGATGCCGTTCCAGCCGAAGCGCAGAAAGTCTTCATGGAAGAAAGCAAACGCTTGGCGCAAGCCGCTTCGCTTTGTCGCAGTTTGCTGACTCCTGCTGAACGCTACGAAGAAGCCTATTTTGAAGCGGTGAGGACATTGCTCTTGCGTCTGTCGGGCAATAAGAAGATTACCCGAAAAATCATAGACGAGCGCATTACGCAGTTGCTCAAAGTGGCAATCAAGGCAGACGGTGTGATAGAAATACTCAACACCAAAGGCTCTGAGTTTTCTCTTTTCGATGAGAACTTCTTAAAAGAGATAGCCGAAATGAAAGAGAAAAACTTCGCCCTCGAACTACTCAAACGGCTACTCGAAGAACATATCAAGAAGCACGCTAAAAAGAGAATGGTCGAAGCCGAGAAATTCAGCGAAATGCTCGATGCTCGACTTGCCGAATACTTGCGCGGCTTGATTTCCAACGAGGAAGTAATTAAAGAATTGCTGAAAATGGCGGAGGAATTGAGGACCAATGCGGAACAAGCGTCTGAATTGGGGCTGAACGAGGAAGAACAAGCGTTTTACGATGCCTTGACGAAACCGCAAGCCGTCCGTGACTTCTACGAAAACGACCAACTGGTAGCTATGGCCAAAGAACTGACCGAAGCCCTGCGTAGTAGTAAAACAATTGATTGGCGACAGAAAGAATCGGCTCGTGCCAAGATGCGTTCCATGGTGAAGCGACTACTCAAAAAGTATAAATACCCACCCGAAGAACAGGAAGCTGCACTTGAAACAGTTATTCGCCAATGTGAACTTTATGCGGATTCGGATGACGAAAATCAGTAACGTTTGATTACAACATTATTGAGGGTGCATCATTCACTGTGATACACCCTCAATAACTTTTATCTCTGCTCGGATTTTTTCTCCTTTTCTTTCACTGTCTTGACCTGTCGGTTGAAGACGGCCAGCGTGGAATCCACTCCGACTGTTTCAACCAGCTTTTCGTATGCTCCAACAGTTATCGCTAATTTCGGATGTAATTCATTGAGCATAACCAAAGTAACTTGGTACTTGTCGGCAACCGTTTTCAGCCGTCTGTTTTCATCCCAGTATTCATGCCATCGTACCCAACTGACGGTAAACAGGGTAAAGAATACGAGCGTACAACCGATGCCAGTCCACGTATAAGGATTCTTGTGCCAGCCATCAGGGACTTTGCCCCATAGCCGCCTTATTGCGTGTAGTATCTTGCCCGGACAAATAGCCAGCCAAAGTTTCGGTATACAGCCTTGGTTTGGCTGCAACTTTTCCGAAGATTGCTTACTATTCTTCAAAAGTTCCGCCTGCATTTCCAATATCTTATGAAGCAAATCCTTGATAGTAGGAATACCGCGCTTACGCATATCCTCGTTGGTGGTATCTGTAAATACCTCCAGACTTGTAATCACTCCATCACACAGTGATTTCTTGGATTTCTCTATGGCTTCCTTGCTGCCGAAAATTCCGCTTATGTTTTCAGGTGCATTGCCACCAAAGAAACGTATAACAGGCTCCAGCTTTACAGCCAGTCTTTTTAGTGCCTCGTCCTTGTCTGAGCCATTCTTTACATCCAGTTTCTTCTTGATTTCCTCGATGTCTTCCGCCAAAGCCCCTATAAGGTCGGCTATATTCTGTTTGTCGTTCATCTTCTTCTCCTTCTTGGTTTAAGTTTGTCTTTTTCGTTATCGCTCTCTCCCCAGCCGCTTTCGTTTCCTCCACCTCCGCCACCGGATGAAACCTTGGCTTGATGTGGCTGTACGCACAGCTCCATGAGTGCAGCAATGGTTACTTGTACGATGTCAGAACCGGATTCAATAGGACTATCACCGCTGCTGTCTGCTTCCGTTCCGATTGGTGACGGTTGCCCTATAAGAGTGTGCGCTGCATGATTGCCTATTGCCATATCCTGCAGGGTTGGCTGCAACCGTTCATCAACACCATTGTCCGGTAAACGTGGTTGCCATTTCATTCCCTCGGCAATACGGCTTCTGAGCTGTTTGTCCAACCTATAAAAGCCCATACTCCGGTCTATCCGTGAGCCACTGAATGAGACTCCGTCCTTGGTAAACGATACGCCAACGATTTCGCCTTTACTTTTGTCATATTTGAAACGCACCCCGATACCTTGTCCTGCCAGTCTGTCGCACAAATCCGCCCAACTGTTACAACGGGGTATAGCCGCTTTGACGGTATCATATATCTGGTATTTCACCTTGTCCTTACCACGCAGACGGTCACGCTTCACTTTTTCCTTTCCTTTGGCGAAGTGCAGGCCGTACTCCCTTGTGAGGGTTTTGCATACAGCCACGTTCCGCACGGCATCGTTACGGTCGCTGATGGTGTTCCCGTTATTGTCCACCCTGTTGGCCACGATGTGCAGGTGCTGGTGTTCCTTATCGGTATGACGGCACACGATATATTGGGTGTCCGTTATCCCCATACGCCGCATATATTCACGGGCGATTTCAGCCATCATGTCGTCCGTAAGCCTGGGTGTGTCCTCGTGGGCGAAGTCCAGTGATATGTGGTACACGGGATTTTTCAGCCTGCGCCCCGGCTTGTCATCCGCCTGTCCCTGCATACTTCTTGCAATGGCAGCGTTGTCGTCAAGCCTCACATCCTTGCTGTCGATGAGCCGTGCCTTCTTCGGGTTGTTTACATAGTTTACCAATCGTGCGAAACTCGCCCGTTTTTTCAAATCGCCCATCATATCCTCGTGATGATTTTGTTGAACTCGTCCAGCAAAGCCATGATTTTGCTTTTCGTTCCGGGGAAGCCTTGCTGATGTGCCATCTTCGCCAACTGGTTCAGGTTGTTGCACCCTCCCTCCAGCATCCTTATCTGCTGCCTGTCCTCCTGTGTCCTTGCCGCCACAACCTTGCCGTACAGCAACAGTTCGCGCAAGAAGTGTGACGGCTTCTTCCCGGCATCGGTTATCCTCCGCATGACCGCCTTCCATTCGGCAAGCGTGAGCCTCGTGGAAATGGTCTTAGTCCGCGCCTTGCCCTTTACCGCCTTAGGGCGGCCTCCCTTGTTCCTGTTTTCCTGATATGTCATATCCGTTTTTATTTTATCTGTTAATGTTCTGTTTTTTAGGGCTTGTAATCCGTGCTTGCCGTTTCCCGTGCGGTGGGTTCGCCGTTGGTGGCGTGGTTTTCGTGGACGAAAACATTAACTTGCCAGCCCTAAAAAATATCTCTCCTAAAACGCTGTCGCGTATCGTTCCTGCCGCTTTATTCCTGTTCCTGTTTCCAGTCCTGCGAGTCGGGTAAGGCATTGCCATCCTCTAAAACAGGTGTGCCGTCGGCATCTGTAGCTGTGTTTTCCGTAACGCACTCGGTAGCCGTTATTATTGTAGGGGCTGCTGTTTCCGTTTCCCCTGACGGCTTCCCCTTTCTCTTCCTCGGTGAACTGCGGCGCAATGTCTCCAGTCTTTGACCGTTAAACAGGAATATCCTGACCCCTTCGTATGCCTTGACCGTCTGATGGTGTGTTGGATTCTCGATGAGCCGCCCGGCAATCATCCACGACTTCACGCACACCATATCTATAATGGATGTTACAGGATTGGAATCAACACGGATAAGCCCGCGTTCCGAAAAGTCCTCCAACAGACGGGAAACCGCCTTGCGCCCGATGCCCCATTCCTTGGCCAGTACCAGCATGGAGCTGTCCGCTTGTCCGGGATGGAGGGCATAGCTCAATCCCCGTTTGGTATTCACCACTTCCGAAACCGTCATCTTTGACAGGAGGGAAATAAAAAAGGTCAGGTTGCATACTCCGTCCGTACTGCCGTGCAGGAAGTACCATGCTTCCACCGTCATTGCCATTTCCAATTTGTAGCACGGCAAAACAAGCTGTTTCAAATTCTTCATAATCCCGAATGATTTTTGTTGTGCGTTCTACAAATTATCCTTTGGTATTTTTATCCGCATCCCTGCTGGTGGCTTTCAGGCTCTTGATGCGGCCTATCTGCTCTTTTGGAAACAGGACGCGCCGCCCGATACGCTGCCCCTTGATGTGACCCAGTTTCTCGTGCCTCCAGATGGTCGCTATGCTCACGCCCCATTTCTCAGCCAGTTGCCGGATGGTGTAATACTCCGATGTGTCCTGTGGTGCCTGTACCTGCTGGTATTCCTCAAACGCGCACCTCACGCTTGCACCGATAAGCTGTTGCAGCTCATCGCGCGATACCAGTACCATTTCTGTCTTATCTGCCATAATCCGTTGATTTTAAGTTTGTGGAGGCAAAGGTACGGCAGGAATGTAGCCCGTGAATTTGTGGGATTCTGTGAAATGAAAGGGCATAAAAAGAGCCGTCAAACAACTGGTGCTTAACGGCTTGTGCAAGGCGGTGGGTTGTGGTGAGTTGTACCCACCTGTGGATTATGTCACTATTTTATCATGGGAAGCAACTCCTTGAGCTTCGCTATAAAGGCTTTCTCCACGTTATACTTGGCGAGGCTTTCGGGGGTCAGCCCCATAGAACAGGCTGCGGCAGACCTGTATCCTTTCCAGTCCTTGAAATAGGCTTTGGAGAGCAGGGTGGCGACACAGCGCATCTTGCCTCTCACGCAGTTGCCGTATATCTTGGAATAGTCGCCACGCATGACGGCATGGATGAAATCCCTGTCGGAAACGGCATTGCCGTCCAGTACGGGCTTGCCCTTGTCGGGCCCGCTCTGCACGGTAAAGGTGGCGAGGAAGCAATACAGCCTCATAACAGGAACTTGGGCGGTCGTATGGAACGCTCCGCCGTGCACCGTATCGGTGGCGGTAAAACCGGATGATACATCTTCCTTACAAGGGCCTGTTGGCTTGGATGTGCCTTCATGCAGCACATTTCTTTTGACATATCCCATCGTCAAAGCGATATGGAACATCTTTATTCCGGCTGACTGCGCTTTGATATTCGCATTTTGGGGCAGCATGGAAAGACGGACGGCTTCTGCAAAGTGTTCCGTAAAGAGCTTTGCCAAATCCTTGTCGTTGGCATTGACGATATAGTCTTTGACAGACCGGATTTTTTCTCTATCCACTTTGGCAAGCATGGCAAACATTTCTTTCCCTTTGTTCTCGTCCGTAGCCTCCGCACATTTCCGTATGGCGGCATTGATAATGTCGATGCAATCGGTGGCTTCGGAGCGTGTCATTGGCTTGGGAACAGAACCAATGGCATTGGACGCTTCCGACAGTTCATTTTCGGGGAAGAAGTATTGCCCTATGGCTTCCATGCTCAGGTAGGCTACACCTGTACGGAAAGCCGCCTTGTTCAAGTCATCATATTTTGAACAAAGGTCGTGAAGCCGCTTCGTGTCGCCGTGCAGCCCGACGAATTTTTGCGCCAGCCCCTTGTCCTCGTGTTCGGCTATATATTCCCTGATGCCGTCCAAAAGAAAAGGCAGGGTCTTCAGACCATATTTGATGTTCCTGCAAATTTCCTTGTTGTCCGTTTCGCCATTATCGAAACTCCTGCCTGCAAGCGATTCCGCAAGTTTCAGGCTGTCACTGATGATGTTTGACAGCTTGAACAGGTCGCTGATGGCATCGAATCTTGATTTTTCCATAACACCCTCCTTATAATTCAATAATACCTTTGAAGTCCTTTAACGCTATGACTGCTTTTTCCTCCGCATCCAATTTCAGGTAGCGGCGCAGTTGCGCTTCGCTGCTGTGTCCCGTGATGGCTTGAATGGAAGGCAATGGAACACCTGCCTTGTATGCGTTGGTGGCAAAGCTTCTTCGGGCTGTATGTGAAAGGAGCATGTCACAGAACCTCCGTCCACGTTTGGGATTGAGACGTTTCTCGTCAAAGCCGCAATCGTGAGTCCAGCCAAGCAACAGACCTATGGCTTTTATCAACTTGTTCATTTCATTGGGATGAATCGGTGGCAACTTGCCGTCATATTTGTCAAGAATGGCTCTCACCCGTCTGTCAACCGGGATATAGACCTTCTTTTCCGTTTTCTGTTGGGTTATGAGTATGAACTCCGTGCCACCGATTTCCGTTATCATGTCCTCGCATATCCTTGAATAGTCGGAAACACGCTGCCCGGTCAAACAACCCACAATGAACACATCCCTTACATGTTCCAATGTCCTGATATGCGTGATGCGGCATTTGGAAATCTGCAACTGCTTTTCATCTTCGTCTATATCCAGAGACTTCCATTTCTCTATAACCGATTCTTTGGAGGAAAGGTCGAGTTCAAGCATTTCCTGTATCTGCCCCGGTGTAAGGTAGATATTATCCACTTCCTCCTTTTTCGGCACGAAATCCGAATGTCGGAAATCATCGCATTTGGTCAGCTTGTCCTCGTAGGCTGCCTTTGCCACCGTGCGTACATCTGTCATGTACGAATTGATGGCGTTAGGCATCAGACCCCGTTCTTTCCAGTAACCGACAAGGCTGTTGCGTGTTTCCATCGTCATGTCATCCAATCCGAGTTTGCGATGGATTTCCTTTTGGAAATTGCGGATTTGGCCTAAAATCAAGCGCAGACCTTTCAGGTAAGCTGCCGAAACTTTAACGGTACGTCCTTTCTTGGTGCGCCGTCCTGTTTCCATATCTTCTATATAAGAGGTAAGGAAATCCTCGAATAGCATCTTGCCTTTGGGCTTGACCTCCACAATCTGCATCATCCCGTTAAGTACATCATGTTTCACGCTCTCGATGATGTTCTTGGCTTCCTTGGGGTTGAAGTCGTCTGCCTCAAACGCCGCCTTTACTCTTGCGAGGACTTGGGCGAACTGCCCGTACTTTATCCCGATGCTCGACATCAGGGCTGAAGAGGCGTATTGCAGGGAACGGTACTTTTCCCATTCAAGCTGCTTGATGGTGAATCCGGTCACGACTTTAATGTTAGCCTTGCCTGTACGCACACGGGCATAGATAGAACCGAAGTCTTCTTTCCCTGCCTTGGATGATTTGATGAAGATGAAATCCATACGCGATATATCCTTTGGTTACATGGTGCAAAGGTACAAAATATATCCCGAAATATAGTATCAAATAGTACCAATAATTTCTAAAACCGTGGAATTTCGTGAGTTTTCAAACCAAATGAAAACACCTGCAAATAACTGATATACAAAGATTATATATAAAACAAGATTTCACTGAATATAAATGGTGGATAGTGGGCAACGATCTACTGCCAGCAGATATTGCTCGGTATGCTGACGATATTCGGCCCGTTGCAATGGGCGTTCTCTCTGCTGCCGAAATGGGAAGGTTCCTGGGCAAAATGGCTGACGCGTTACCTGACGGTACATTTCTACGGGGCCATGCTCTACTTCGTGGGCTTCTATGTATTGCTCCTTTTCGACATCGTGCTGTGCATCCAGGTGGAAAACCTGACCGCAATCACGGCCAGCGAGCAGACAATGGCGGCCTACCTGCAGAACAGTTTCTTCTCCGCCGGTTATCTGATGGCGGCAAGCATTGTAGCCTTGAAATGTCTGAACCTTGTACCTGACCTTGCGGCGTGGATGATACCGGAGGGCGACACGGCCTTCAGTACGAGAAATTTTGGAGAAGGCGTGGCACAGCAGGCCAAGATGACAGCGACAGGCGGTATCGGGGCAATCATGAGATAAGATAAAAAACATATAAACAACAATCCTTAAAAATAAAAAAGTATGAACGTACAAGAACAAATCAAAGAATGGTGCAAGGACGGACGCTTCCTGCGCTACGCGAATGAACGCATGAGAAAAGAGATTACCGAAGTTCCGGAAAACCATGTGGTTACCCCGGAGTATGAAGCCCTTGACGAAGGCTTCGAGTATGACGACCGTTATGCGGCCCCGCTGGCCGCTTACCTGACCTACCGTCTGCAAATGGCCAAGTTGCAGAAAAAGGCGAAAGTGCGCAAACGCGGTATCTGGTGGGTATTCGTGCAGGTCATGACGCTGGGCCATTACGTGCATGTCTTTTCCGATGAGTTCGGGGCTCTCGCTGCGGAACTGCAGGAAACAGTCATGCCGATGCTGCACGATGAATATGTAATGATGTTGAACGGGAAAAGACAATAAACCGATATGATTATCAAGCATCTGGAAAACAAGATACGGCTGGTGGGCATTATCTGCACGGCCTTTCTCGTGGGATGTGTCATCATCAGCGTATCGAGCATCTGGACAGCCAGGACAATGGTGTCGGATGCACAGAAAAAGGTGTACGTGCTGGACGGCAACGTGCCCATTCTTGTCAACCGTACCACGATGGATGAAACGCTTGACGTGGAAGCCAAAAGCCATGTGGAGATGTTCCACCATTATCTTTATATATGTTTTCCATCAGAATAAATCAGAAACAAAAGGAATTTATAATAGCTATATATCAATGTTTTACACTATTTTTCAAAACAGATGATAAATTCCTATTTTCGCTAAATCGGGTTAATTTTGTTACTTTATTTGCTACTATTTTGTTACTTTTGAAATTAGTTTATAGTTTTGTATCGGAAAAATGACTATATAGTAACAAAATAGAGTTTATATGACCGCTAAAAAATCGCATATCGCACTTAAATACAAAGAGATAGATAATGGGGAAAAGTCCATCTACCTTGACTATTACAAGGGCGGCAAACGCATCCGCGAAGCCCTCCATCTCTATTTGTTACCCGAAACATCCAAGAAGAACATCAGCGCAAACAAGCGGACGATGAAAGAAGCCGAGGCCATCCGTATCGAAAAAGAGAACGGATTGCTTGCCGTGCGTTTCGGCATAGAGACCAAAGAATCATCACCCATGCGCATAGGCGAAGCCATTGACGAATATGAGAAAATCATCTTTGATAAGGGAGATATATCTTCAGCCAATAATATAAGGTGCATGAAAAAGGCGGTGATGGCTTATCGTGGATTAGACACAAAAGTGGTTGACATTGATGAAAGCTACTGTGACGGACTGGTTGACTTTCTGCATAAGGACTATACTGCACAGTTCGGTAAAATCAGCATGACAACGGCAAGGGCGTTCATCTATCTTTTCAGCAGCACGCTCAACAACGCCGTTGCCAATGGTATAATAGGTGTAAACCCTCTCCGCTTTGTGAACATCCACGGGCGAATTACAAGGGAGCGTCCGTTGAAAAAGTTTCTGACCATTGACGAAATAAAGGCTTTGATGGACACACCCTGCCCTGTGATGTCAAGACCACAAGTCAAACAGGCTTTCATGTTGAGCATCTTCACTTATCTATCTTTTGCCGATGTCCTCTCACTAAAATGGAAAGACATAAAGACGAATGAAGGCAGGACAACCATTGAAGTGCATTCAAGGAAGTCATCCGTGCCGTTGACTGCGATATCAATGCGATGGTTGCCTGAAACGGCAAACCACCGCGGACTTGTATTCAAAGGATTGCCGAAAGGCACTGAAATCAGAAACATCCTGTCGCAATGGGGCAAGAACGCAGGACTGCACCAGCCGTTGAGTTTCCGGCTTGCGCAGAACACCTTTATATATCTATTGCTCACTACTGGCACTGACATAGGCACTGTCAGTTGTATGCTTGGGATGACACCCAAGACGATGAAAGGATATATGAAAATGGTTGCCGCAAGCCATACTGGAGATAAGAACAAATAACTCAAAACGAATAATCAATAAAAACATATCACCATGCCCAGACCCAAGAAAGTTATCAAGGCGAAAGAGCCTGTCCGTATCCGCTTCAAGGAGTTGCAGAACGGAAACAAGTCTATCTATCTGGATATTTACCGCAACGGGAAACGTACTTATGAGTTTCTCAAACTTTATCTCGTTCCGGAGATTGACCCGGCAAGCCGTGCCATGAACCAGCACAACATGGCTTTGGCGAACAAGATTAAGGCTGACCGCATCGTCGAACTTACCAATAATGAAAAAGGCGTTTCCAACGCGACATTGCGTGGCCGCATTAAGTTGTCTGAGTTGCTTGACCGCTATGCAAGATGGCTGGAGGACAACGGTAAGCACTCTATGATACGGGGTGTCAATTCCATACGGAAAGCTACATTCCAATTCCGTGGCGATGTTCCCATCAGGATGCTTGACAAGGACTATTGCATGGCTTTCATGAATTTCCTGCGGAACGATTACAAGGCACGGACAAACCGACCTATTTCCATGACCACCGCCACAGGGTATGTCACGGTGCTTAGTGCCATGCTGAACTGGGCTGTGCGCAACGACTATCTTTCCGAAAACCCGTTCACGCATATTGCAGCAGCCGACCGCATCCACCGCCCCGAAAGTAAGCGCGAGTTCCTGCAGATTGACGAACTGAAAAAACTCATTGCAACGGAATGTCCTACCCGTCCTGCCGTGAAGCAGGCTTTCCTGTTCTCGTGCTATTGCGCCTTGCGCATCAGCGATGTTGTCGGTCTGACATGGGGCGACATACACAAGGACGGCGACCAGTGGCGTGTGTTCACCGTCATGGAAAAGACCAACGACCCGATTTATCTGCCATTGTCAAAACAAGCAATGAAATGGTTACCGGAACGTGGCGATGCCAAAGACGGAGACAAGGTTTTCGACCTTCCTTCTGAAAGCCGTATCTGCATCATCCTTGACAAATGGGCGAAGGCGGCTGGCATAAACAAGCACGTGACCTACCATGTCAGCCGTCATACCTTCGCCACCATGATGCTTACACTGGATGTTGACATTTTTACCACAAGCAAGCTGCTCGGACACAAGAACATTTCCACAACGCAGATTTACGCGAAGATTATCGACCAGAAGAAAGACGAAGCTGTCAACCGTGTCAATGAAATTTTTAAGGACTAAACCTGATGTATGCGATGAAACGATTGTCCGATAACTTTCTTACAATGCTGTTACCGCTTACAGTGGTAGCCGCAACCGCATTCGGGTTGGTAGCTGCCGTTGCTTTCCGTATGGAAGCAACCACGGCTGCATTTGTCTTTACCGCCTTGTCAATTGTCGGTTGGATTGGACTGGTTATAGAATTTTTCCTTTTGTATGACATTATCATAGACAAATGGCTTTCCAAAGACCGTTCTGTTTTAACGGCCTCTTGGTTTGTGATTTCGTTGTTGCTTGCATTTATCCTCACGCCTGACAAACATCTGGACTGGAGCACGGTCATCGTCATGGTTTCACTTTTTGCCGTGCTTTTCCTGCTGCCCTACATCATCGGGATGGCTTACGGGAAGCAGGTTAAGTCGTGGCTGTTCCAACGGTGGAACAAGCTCATGCCGAAAAAACCGCAAACTACAAAAGAACAGACCGACAGCCATATCGAAACTGTACTTTCAATATCCGCATCATCAATGCCGATGAAGCAGGAGGATGAAATCAGGCACTACGACACCCTCGTTTCACAGCTACAACCTGAATTGGTAAAAAAGTTGCCCGAAGCGTTGCAGACCAACGATGCGCTGTTCTTACTCGTGCTGTTCCGGGAGGACGGTTATCTGGATGCGGACTTCCAACCGCTGATGAAAAAGGAGGATGACGAAATCAACCGGACGCTTTATGCCTATATCGCCAATGCGATGTGCGCAGCCCTCAAAATTAGGAAAGGGAAATGGGTAATCTTCGGGAAGTTCTGGCCGCTCAACAACGGCGCACAGTTGGCGAGCAACCTCAAGGCCGCCTCCAAAGACAATCCGTCCGACCACCAGCGGCATATCTCCAAACTGTTGCGCAAGGCTACACGTCTGCGACCGAGACTTGACACCTACGACCTTGAAGAGTTCAAGAAACTCTGACTGAATATTTTTATAAAATCATTTTTCTTGTTCCCGTCACTGCGAGCCAGCGGCGGGATTTTTCATGCCTGTCCGCAAACATCCGTACTTCTTTCCGCTCTTATGGATTGCCATGTAAGGACAATCCGGGATTATGGAGGGTTTAGAGTTCCTTTATACTTCGTTATGCACCGTTTATACTTTCATTTATAATTCACAAAATGCTTTGTTTGTGTCATTTACAAATGAGGTTTTCCAAAACATCCGCCATACATTTGCATTGTCGCCAAGACAAAGAAGCGACCTGAATATCCACTAAAAATATACTCACATGACAGAGCAACGAAAACTTTTAAGCACCAAGGAAGCCGCCGAGTATTGCGGTTTCAAGCTGTCCTACTTCCGAAAGCTGATGATGCGCCGGGCAATCCCGATGTACAAGCCGTGCGGCAAGCTGTGTTTCTTCAAGAGGGAGGATTTGGATGCTTTCCTCACAGGAGTACGCATCTCATCGCAAGGGGAAATCAATGAAGAAGCCGACCGCTACCTTGCCGGACGGAAATAAGCAACTTATTTTTTCACATCAAAAACAAATTGTATTATGGAACAGAGTAAGAACATGGAACAGGCCGGAGCAGCTTCGGCTGTTTCGACTGAAAAGAAAAACGAGAGCCGCAAACGTGAGATAAGCGGCAAGGACGTACAAGCTATCCGCACATTCTTGGAGAGTGTGGGCATCTACGAGGCGGACGCACTGCGTGTGGGCATAGCCATCGCCGACGGCAAGGCTACGGCAGAGAGCATTTCAGCGGACGACCGTCTTGCGCTCAACCGCTATCTCAACAGCGGCACGGACAACGAGCGGCTGACAGCGGACAATGCACAGGGACATCGGTTGAACCGGGCGTTCGGATTGCTGGAGCGTGTGACGGAGTTTTGCGACAAGCGGCAGTTGGTGACGGTCAACAAGGCGTTGCTTTCCATTGCGGTGAATGCCACGGACATCAGCCGTGCCGTATCGAGTCTTGACAAGCGGCCTGCATCCGGACAACCGTTTCCGGGCAGCACTAACGGCAACGGAGTAAACAAATGACCGTATGCAAAAAGTGGAAAGGTGTATGCCCCGTGGTAACGCAGCCTGTTTTTCTTCCCTTATTTCGGGATGATACGCATTGGCTGACTGATGCAAGTAATTGGCAAGCCTAACACTTTTCATGCGCCGTTCAAAACAGAAAAGCCGTGCAGGGTACAACAAAAACCAAGTCGGTGTTTCCATGCCGATACCTGTACGGCTTCATTCCATTCAGGAAAAATTAGTATCACACTTATAAAGTCAAAGATTTATGGACAAGGAAACATACAGATTCATGTACCCGACAGGGATTGCATCATTCTCTTTCCGATTCTCCGACCGTGCTCTGCAATGGCTGTGCGGAACAACTACCGATGACAATGGCAGGAAAACAAGCAACTTCACATTGTTTGGCGACCTGCTGGCAAGGATGGCATTAACGGACAGTGTTGCCAATGGCTTCCACAGACCGCTTATGCTTTCCGCAGGTCAGGCGCAGTATTCCGAAGAACAGCTTTCTTCGCAATGGAACATGGGCAGGAAGCGCATACGCAACCTGCTTGCCATGCTTACTGACATGAAGGTTATCAACACCTGCCGTTCAAGGGTTGCATCCGTGATGACCTTTCCGTGCCTGTTTGAGTGGAAAACAGCGGAGAATGGCAACATATCCAACCCTGTTATTCCTCACGAACAGAGGGAAGAATAAGAACAGTCAAAAGCCGAGCCGACGGCGGTACTGTGAAAACAAACGCTTACCGTTGTTCCATTATCCGGCACTCCACTGGCACCAGTCTGTTTTGGCTGTGGCAAGCGGACGGGTGGATTGGCATGGAGCGGTAGCGTTCAGTTGCGAGGTATGCCGAGGTATTACCGCCTGCGGACGGCAACACCCCGACGTCCTCGCAACAGTCCGGCAGACTGTTGTCCTTGCCGCTCGCAGGCTCGCAGCTTCCCTCTTTTAGAAACCGTTTCACGACTATTCTACTTAATTGGTATATGACACACGAAGAAGATACCTTCAATCAGGAATCAAGGCAAAAGAAGCCCGTCATAAGGCGTGACAGGGTGGTTGTCACCAAGGTCACGGAACAGGAGCTTTCGCAAATCAAAAGCACCGCCGACCAGTGCGGCATGACACGCAGTGACTTCATCCGTGCAAGGGCACTCGGTTACAAGCCACGGCAAAGGCTTTCCGACAGGGAATTGGACGGGTTGCGTCAGCTTGCGGCCTGCCGCACGGACATGGTGAACTTCGCCAACGCCCTGCACGGACTGAGCGACAACGAGAAGATACGCCTGTTCCGGCACGAAGAGACCATGCTCGAATGGTACGAGAAAGTGGCCCATGTCACGAATCGTGTCGCCGACTTCTTGCAGTCCGCACAGACGGCGAACAGCTATCCGGCAGGGACAACAAACCAAGGAACAAAGGAGGACGGCGCATGATAGCCAACGCAAAGGCGGTAGCCCACGGCATAAGGGCGATGCTCTATGTATCAGGAGAATCGAGGAACAAGAAGCATCCCGAAAAGATAACGCGCATCTGCGACAACTTCATGCCGCAGGGCATGGACGCTACGGGTATCTGGACTGAAATGAAGTTCGCCACCATGAACCGCCCCAACATCAAGAACAATGTCATCCGTATGGAGATTAGCCCGGCAATGGAGCATACCGAGGATTTCACCTTGGACGACTGGCGGCAACTTTGGTATGACTTTGCTGCGGCTTTTGACAGCCAAGAGATACGTGACAAGGACGGCAAGACCGTTTCTCCACACACCAACGTATCGGGCAGCAAGTCCTCCGTATGGTTGCACGAAGAATCCAAGAGCGGCATACCGCACCTACATGCCGTTGTCTGCCGGGTGGACGAGGACGGGAACATCAACAACGACCACGCCATCCACCTCCGGGCGCAACGGGCGGCTGAAAAGGTTGCAAGGCAAAGGGGCTGGACTACCGCCATGCACATACACGAGACGAACATTCCACAGGTCAGTGCCGACTGCATGGAAGCCCTGCGTGAACTGGACGAATGGTCATGGGACGGTTATAAAAAGCTGCTTGCCGCCAAAGGCTACGAACTGCATCTGCGCAAGGACAAAAAGGACATGATACGTGGCTATGTGCTTTGCAAGGGCAACACAAGGTTCAAGGCATCGGAACTCGGAAAGGGGCGCAATCTGACCGCATCACGCATCAGGCAGACATGGGAGAAGCTGCATCCCGAACAGGACAAACAGAAAGCCAAACAAGCAAGCCCGACACCCAAACCGACCGCCACACCGACCCCGAAACCTACCGTACCCAATACCGCAAAACAAAAGCCACAGCCCGTTATACGGCTGCGCAACACGGTTTACGAGGACTACACAGAGTATAAATCAAACCGCCTGTCCACGGAGTTTGAGCATGACGGAAAGACCTACAAACGCTATCTGCCCGACAAGGTGATTGACTTCTTCAACAACGAGTTCGATTATCAAGAACTTACCAACTGGCAGGACTTGCAGAACTTGGCGATGGCTTACTTCACTCTTATAGCGTCACCCTACGAGGTGACATCCGGCGGCGGTGGAGGCGGCTCGCAGTCCGACCTCAAATGGGGGCGCGACCCGGAGGAAGACGAGATTGAATTTGCCCGCCGTTGTGCGCGTGAGGCTTCGCACAGGCTCGGCATACAGAAGAAATCAGGAATGAAACGCAAATGACAAACCCAATAAACAACAGAGGATATGAAACAACCCGATACTGCCGCCTTGCGTGAGCGGCTTGCCAATTATACGCCTGAAGATGAAACAGACCGCCGGATAGCAGAGCTGCACGACCTGCTGAAAGAAATCAGTGCCGTCAAAGATAGCATGACGGACATCATTACAGGCTTTACCCATGCCGTTGCGGATTTGCAGAAGAAGGACATCGGCGCACGGGTGCATCCCGACACCCTGAAAGCCCTGAATGAGATTTGCACAAATTTTGTCGTGGAGGTCGGCAAACAACTGATGGCTCATCGGGACAAGCAGCTTAAACTGCAAAAGGAGCATGAAGAACGGATTGCACGTATGCTGGAAAAGAACAAAGGCGTGTGGGTGTCAGATGGGTGGATGAAAATCCTGATAGTATGCATCCTTTTATATACCGGCATATCCTTTATTCATAGCTTATTGTAAAACCTTCATCTGCCCTTGTACCAAAATGAATCCAGTGCGGTTGGCTAACTTTGTGGCGGCTTTGAATAAAACGGTTGCAGGTAAGATGAAGAAATGCTATCCTGAAATGGATGCTTGTGAGGTCAGACCGTTTGCTTGTGTATCTTTTACCCGGAAATCGTTTGTTTATTTTCCGGACGTGAAGATGCATCAGGAGGTGTTTTTGGAGTCATATATAAAACTTGTCAGGCTAAGGGAATTGCATTTATTGTAGTACTAAATCATTTTTCATAATCAGAGAAAATAAAAGTAGGAAGAAAACAATCTTTATTTTCCTCCTACTTGATTTCTCAGTCCTATGTTCTCATTTTATGCTTATCCCATACTTATATTCCACGCCTGCATCCCAATCGGCGTTGTCATTCATCCGGTAGACGTAAGTCTTGCCGCCGGTGGTGGAGATGCTGACGAACGCCGTGCCCGCCGTCATGTTTTGCGGGGCTACGAGGGCTTCGTAGATGATGCCGCTCCCTGCATGGTGGGCGATTATCTCGCCGGGGTTGCCGTCGGCGGTGGAGAGGTCAATGGTCTGCATGCCTTCGCTGTTTGCCGTAATCGTGATGGTGTGGACATTGCCGGCTTCGAGGGTTGTCAGGGTGCTGACAGGAACTACGGTCGTTTCGTTTAGGCGGACGAAGGGCTGGGTAGTTTGGTCGCCTATTTCGCCGGGCACGAGGTTGGCCTCCCAGCATGATTCACCGTTATATATGCATGACTTCGTGGTTATCCAGCCTTGCGAATCAGCATCGGTAGCTAATGTACCCTGCGTGTTGGTGCATGAAGTGAAGCCATAAACCTCCACATTGGTGACTTGCGATGCTCGTTCACCCTTCAACTTCACCCGCACCTTGGCCAGCTGGTGCTCGAACTGTAAGTTAACAGGAGTATTGTGGCTTGCATTGTCTACCGTAGCCCGCAGCACATACACCAAGCCCTTATCTTGGCCGCCGAGGTACAATGCGCCATCCGTAGCGGGATACCAGGCAGTGACTTCGGCAGTCTGGGTGTTTTTCCAATAGAGGGGAGTATCGGAAGTCCATGCGCTGCCATCGTAAGTGTAAATGGCTGTTTCACCATTGAGACTGACGGTAATGGCATCATCCGGCTGCCACACACTGCCGCTGCCGTCAGGCTTCTCGGTCACGCGCGTCCACGGCTCCTCGCTCGCCTCGGCGGTGATGCTTACACTGCCTATCTGCAAAGGATATTCGCCGTCGGGCAAAGCCGTGCCCTGCTCGGCCAGTTCGTCCTGCGTGCAGGCGGTGAACAGGATTGCCGCCATGAGGCATATTGTTGTAGATAATCTGTTTTTCTTCATATCTTCTTCGCTCTTGTAAGTCTTTTGCGTATCATTTTCTTTAATTAAATGGGCAGTTCTACTGCGCCTTCGCCACCTGTGCCGTCGCCCCATGTCATGCTACCGGTATCGACCGATACCTGAAGGCCGTAGAGGGTGATGGTAACATTGTAGGTGTACTTATAGCCGGCTTTCCATTCGGTGTCGTTCTGTAGCATGTAGTAGAACGGGCCATAGCCGGTGTCGTCCTTCTCGGCGGTGAAGGTCAGTAACTTTGTGCCTGCCGCCATGTCCTGCGGAATAACGAGGGCTTCGTAGGTGGCGAAATAGCCTGTCGCCGGAGTACTGGCAAGGTGAGGGCTGATGCTGCCTTTGGTGGCGCCAGTCGTCCATGTGCCGAGCCAACGCCCGTCAGCGCCCACGGCTTTCGGGAGGGTGAACGCGCCGTCCAGCGCAAGGATGTCACCCTCGCCGATAGTCAGGCTGATGTCGCCCGGCGTGGCACTGATGCTTTCGGGCAGACCGTCACTCTTGATGTTCACCACCACCTTGGCGGTCTGGTGGTAGAAGGTGAGGGCGGGCGTTTGGGCGAAGCTCACGGTCTTGGATTCACTGCAAAGCAGGTCTCCCGTCTGATAGTCCGCATCGCTGCTCTGGTCTTCCTCCACACTCCAAGTCCAATCGTTGTTTTCCACCATGATATTCGGGTAAAGACCCTGCACGGTGATGGGACTTGGTTTTGTCCAATAGTATTCGCCGGACAGGTTGCCTTTATCATCCACCGTGTAGTCATACCACTCCGTGCCGTCCCCGTCGGTTACCTGCAGGGCTATCGTCTCATTGCCGTTCCACCGGTTGTCCACGGTGGCGCGAGTGTCGGCGCTGCCCTCTATGGCGGCGGTCAGCGTCAGCGGCTGCGTGCCGTCGGGCAATGTTCCCGCATCGTCCTGCGTGCAGGCTGCGGCCGCAAGCAGCAGGGCGAGTGTCGGGAATGTGTATAGGGTATATCGTTTCATATCGTCCTGTTTTTACTGGTTTTTCTGCAATACGGGCAGATTGTTCTCACCGAGTTTCCATTGATAGCCGTTGCCGGTAAGGGCTTCATTCATGCCATCAACAGCGGTCTGCCACGAATCGCCGTCATTTACCTTCGTGGCATCTACCGTTCCTCCTTGATTATTTGCTCCATATCCAGCGTTTCCGCCATAGAAGCAGGCGGTGATGGTGCCATAGTTGTAAGCAGCGATGCCGCCCTCAACATAATTCGTTGTTAAATTTCCATCGAACCAACAGCCAATAATACTACCGTTGTTGATAGACGCAATGCCACCGATATCGCTGGTTCTTGCAGCAATATCTCCCGTTACGGAGCAGGCAGTAATGGTGCCGTAGTTGACATTTACTATGCCGCTGGCTACCCCTTGCTGCACATTGTAGTTCACCTCTACTTGCAGGTTCTTCACCGTTCCGTTACTCCCGATACCATCGAACAATACAGCATTCCCACCGTCTGTTGAGTTTGTGGTGATGCTCAGTCCCGTGATGCTGTGTCCCTGTCCGTCGAAGGTGCCTTGATAACCGGTATTAGAACTGAAACCACTGCCTATCGGTGTCCACGTCTCGCCCGTCAGGTCAATGTCGGCGGTGAGGGTGATATTGAGTGTCGGGTCGGTCTGCACAGCCTCTGCCCATTCCTTCAGGCCGTTAGCGGTGTAGACTGTGTAGCTGCCGTCGTCCTGTATGAAATAACCCAAATCCTCTGCCGTGCCGTTCTCGCTGCCGCCGTCAGTCCAGCCGCCAATGGTGCAGCCCTCCAGCGTCAAGCCGGTGGCGTTCACATTGACGGTGTAGGTGTAGCGGCTGCCGGCTGCCAGCACCACATCGCTATGCGGACGGAAATAGTAAGTACCTCCGCCTAAATCCACCTGTATGAACGGGGTATTCGCCTTCACGGTCTGCGGTGCGGTGAGGGCTTCGTAGGTGTCGCCGCCCGCCTCGTAGGTGCGGATAGTGGCGGGATTGCTGTTATCCGTGCCCAAGCCGGTGACATAAACATCGGCTCCCGACACGCTCGTGATGCCGGCGCCCGGCTTAAGAAGAACCGTTATACGCGCCGTGCGGTGGCTGAACTCAAGCGTCGGGTTGTCGAACTGCACGGTCTGGGCTTCGGCGAAGATGAAGTCGCTGCCCTCGAAGCCTTCCTTCGTGCTTTGGTCTGCCTTTACTACCACATCGGGCATCGTGGTGCCGTATGGCCACCATGCCGAAACGGTGATGTCCTCGCGGCTTGTCCACCAGAAGGGGTCGGTGTCGCTGCTCAGGGTGGCAGTCTTGTAGCCGTCGGCATCGGATGCCGTCACATCGTATTCCTTCACCGTCCCGCCCATTTCGACTGCCACGGTCTGTACGCCCTGCCAGTCGCCGTCCACGGTGGCGCGGGTGGAGGCAGGGGTTGCCACGGCTTGCAGGCCAGTGGCGTTGATTACCAATGGATACTCGCCCTCGGGCAACGTGCCGCCGCCGAGGTCGTCCTGCGTACAGGCAGTCGCTGCAAAAAGCAGGACGGTTGCTGCGGACAGTATATGCAATGAAAGTCTGTTGTTCATATTCTTAGTCTTTTAGGAATGATATACTTAAAGGTCTGCGTTCACATTGCCGCCGTTCACCGGGTTCCAGTCGCTGATAGTGGCTGAGCTGATGCTCAGGTCCTTGTTGCGGACGGTGACGGTGTAGGTGTAGTTGTTGCCGGCTTTCAGTGCGCCGTCGGGAATGGTGAGCGTGGCGGTGTAGGGCTGGCTGTTGTAGTACACGCTCAGTTCGATACTTGTCGTTGACTGCGGGAAGAGGATGACCGACGAGGTGAGTGCGCCGTCCAGTTCCATTGTAAGGTCGGCTGTCTGTGCGTTAGCATCCGTTTCTGCCGTGCCGGTGGTGGTGTCGAAGCTGCCCTCCAGCATCAGTCCGGAGAGCGTGTAGCCGGTGGGTTTGATGGTATTGAAGTCCACGCCGCTGCCCTCCTTGAAGGTGAGCGTAATCTGGCTCATGCAGTGGTGGAAGGAACAGTCCTTGCCGCCTGCATCAGTGTCGTCGGTAAAGTTCACTTCAGGATTGTGCGTACTGGCAGTGGCGCCGGTGGCATAGAGGAAGTCGATGGCGGGCTGGTCCTGCTGCGCCGTGGCATCGGTGGTGGCGGTCAGTGTCCCACCGTCCGCATCGTAAGGATAGTAGGCGGAGAAGGTGGTCGGGTCGTCATCTTGGAAGAAGATAATGGTTCCTGTCGGTGTGAACTTCCCGCTTTCCCACCGGTATGGTACGTTGGTGTAGCCGAAGCGGCTTTCGGAGATGCCTATCTCGTCACGTTCCGCCCAGGCGGTTCCGCTGGCGCGGGTGGCCACGGCATCGGAAATTTCGGCATTAATCACTGCGGCCACGGAACCGTCGTTCAGGTTCTCGTCGTCGTTGGTGCAGGCGGCAAGTGCGAGTGCCAGTGCTGCGAAGGTGAATAATCTTGTCTTCATCGTTTCTGTATTTCTTATGATTCTTTTTTTACATTTCGGCATCCACTCCGCCGCCGTTCACTGTTTCCCAGTCTGTGATTTCACCGGTGAAGCCCGCTTCGCCCGGGGTCTCGGCTATTGTGCCGCCGAGGGTCAAAGACGAGGTCTTGCCGTCATTGAAGCCGTTGAGAGCAGACGTGAGGTCGCTATTGAGAGATGTAGGCTGCGGGTTGCCGTCCGTGTAGGTCAACGTGGCGGTGAGCCGCTGCGCGTCGCCCGCAATGCCGAGCAGCCGGACGGTTGCCATCCACTTGCCCGCATCGTCGCCATCAGTTATCTTCGTGAAGTGCAGCTCTACCTCCGAAGGCGTGCCGTGGGTGCCCGTGGCGAAGTCCAGCGTCCCTGCCGCTCCGCTCAGCGTGCCCTCGATGCTCTCGATACGCTCTGCCGCATCGCCCGCAGGTTCAATCATGAGGGTAAGCTCACGCACCTGCTGCCGCATGACGGCGGTTAGCGAGTAATCGGTGTCGGCTTCTATCGCCACCTCCTGCACGGAAGTGAAGAGCCAGCCGGGAGTATTCACGATGCAGCCGCCGTCCGCAGCGGCCACAGCAGCCGTCGTGCCGCTTACCGTAATGCCATCGGCAGGGTTATACACCGCAAGGGTATAACTGCCCGGATTGAAAAGATAGTCCGGCGAGTGGGTCGCACCGGTCTCCGTGCCGGTATAGCCGCCCATCGTCACTGTCCACTCCGCAGGGATGTCCACGCCCTCGCCGCGGTCGCTCCAATCGGCGGTGACGGTGACCTTCCCTGTGTCGGGATGCGGTGTGTCATGCAGTTCGTCCTTGACACAGCCGCCCAGCGTGAGCAGCAGCGCAAGGGTAAGAATCGTTGTCGTATATCTTGTCGTTGTCTTCATATTTTCCTCCTTTCGCTAAAACAGCTTCCACACCAAGGTGACACCCGCATTGATCGGGCCCCACCAGTTCTTCGTCTCCTTGCCGGCACGCACCCGCACACCGCCGATGGTCTCGTATTGCTCATAGTCCGCGTGCAGGCAGCCCACGGCCACATTGAAGTCCAGCGACAGGGCATCGCTGAGCCGCAGCTGGTAACCGCCCGTGATGCCGCCTCCCATCAGGTCGCCCTGCTTGCCCGTTGCGGAGAGCTTATAGTTGAACTGCCCGGCCTTGAACATCGCGCCCAGATAGCCGCGCTTCGTTTCGCCCAGGTACCAGCGCACCTCGGGAGCCACCTCCCACAGGGCGTAGCGGCGGGCGTTGTCCTGCCATGTCCACGAGGTCCACGAACCGTTCACAGCGATGCCCCATGACGGACTGATACGCCACTCCAAGCCTAAGTCGGGGGTGAGTGTCGCCCAACGCAGCAGATTGGCACGCAGGGCAAAATGGTAAGGGGCGGATGATTGGGATTCCAACGGAGTGGCGGTTATCTCTTGGTGCTGTTCAGCTTGCCTTGCCGCCTGTTCTTTGACAGGTCTGTCAGCTTCCGCTTTTTCGGCAGCGTGGCGTGCTTCTTCAGCCTTGCTCAGCCCTTCCGATTCAACGGCGGATGCTTCCGGTGCAGGTACTGTCAGACGGACGATGACGAAATCACCGTCGGCAGCATGGTTCCTGGTGATGAAACATTCCTCTTTGATTCCGCCGCGCACAATGAGTTCCGATTTCACCCGGTTGGAACGGATTGCGGCCATCCGCAGGTTTCCCTTTTCGCTGTCAAGGGAATTGCAGTAGCCGTCCACATAGAGTGGAAGACTGCCGCCGAGTATGCTGTCCTTGTTCCGGCGCACGCATTCCAGCAGCCGGGCAAGCTCCTTGTCATTGTCGCTCCACGGTACATAGAACATATCCTTCTGTGGCACGAAACGGAAGGTGTAGGTGGTGTCCGCTTTCTCTTGCGCAAAGACAGGTACAATTACTGCCGTCAGCCACAGAAATAGGGTGAAAAATAGGATTTTTTTGCTCATATAAACTTGATTTATTATCAGTTGCCATCCACAAAATTATGGAAAAACATCTGTCGCGCAAAATGCTCCGCCGATTATTTTCAGTCAATAATCAGCATTTATAGAATTTGTTGTATGAGCACTTTGCAAATTGTTATATGAGCACTTATTTTTGTTGATTGAGCACTTTTTGTTGATTGAGCACAAATCCGCAACCCGTGTATCTGGCTATGGTTTTCTCCATTTGGCGGGTGTGCATCCTTCCTTTTCAGTGAACGACTTGATAAAATAACTGCGGGACAAAAAGCCTGACGACTCCGCGATTCTTTGTATGCTCATTTCCGGATACTCCTTCAGCATGGTCTTCGCGTATTCCAACCGAAGGCCGGTTATCCATTCGCAGAATGTCGCATGATATTTGTCCTTTATGTAAGCATTCAGATAAGTCCTGTTGGTGCCGAGCGTTTTCGCCATGTCCTGTATGGTGAATCCGGATTGCGTATAGCTCTTGTTTTCCAGCCAAGGCATCAGGCTGCTTTCTATGCCGTCGAAATATTTGGGTGATTCCTTTTCTGTTTCCGTCTTTTTCTTCTCATCATCCGCCGCGTTCTCTATCTCCAGCGTACGCTCCACCTGCTCATAGAATATCATGTAGTTCTGGTAGGAATAAAACAGATAGCCGTAGAACGGGATGGATGACAGAATCCAGATATAAACGTATTTGTCAGGCAGGAATGTGAGCAGTCCGCATCCCACGCCGAATATGACAGCCCACCATGTGAAAATAGAAAGCCACTTGATATACGCGCCTATGTCATCCGAATACGTTTCGTTGAAAATCCTGATGGCACGGTTATATGCCAGAATAAGCCTGCGGGCCAAGACGAATCCATAAGTGACCAGCCACGCAGCCAGAGCAAACAGCGCAATTGTCTGCAAAATCCCTTCCGGCAACAACATCAGCACGATGCAGGAAAGGATGGAAAAAATGACCCAAAGGCTGATATGCGTCCGCAAACGGCGCTTTGTGATGTAAAAGCGGTCCAGCAATGTCGTGAGTGCCGAGCTGAAAAGCCAGTAACACAGGAAGTAGGTCGAAAGGTTCATCAAAATGGCCGCATTTGCGTTCTTGAACCGGATTCCAAAAAAGAAATGCACCGAATAATTGGCGGCAAGCAGCAGCAATGCTATCCCTATGATCCGACGGGAGCGCAGATAATTTCCGAAAATGACTTTTTCCGGTATTTTGGCCAACAAAAAATAAAAGCCGAAGAACAGCATCAACGGCAACGCAATGAAAAGCGAAAATTCGTATATTGTATAATCCATTATTACCTTGTTTTTTGTTAATATCTCAGGCTTGCAGAAAGATTATCGGTTACTTTCCCACTTGCCGGGTACAAAATTACAAGGTTTTTCCGTTATTCTGAATATTGGGGAATATGTATTTCAAAAAAGAATTCAAAAATAATAATTAATATGGCTAATAGTCAATAAAATAGGGCCGTCCAAGCTTGCCCCATGATGAGAATAACGCATCAAAAAACAATTCGTGCATTGGCTAATCCTTGATTCTATTGATGATTTCTGAGGCCGGAATGTCACGCATAAGCGTGAACCCGAACCACTTTTTGCCCAAATCCTTAATCGATGCCCCGATGTGGTACACTTCGTCGTCTATAAGCAGAAAACGGTCATGCGCTTTGTTGAACCGCTCTATCCTGACTGGCGGATATTGAGCGTTGTGACGGTCAACATCCAGTTGGAACCGGTCGCTTACACGTTGTGTGTAGATAGTGGCAGTCACTCCTTTTTCCCTTTTGTCGAGCAGGGTCAGTACCGTATCATCCACATAGTTATCAATCAGCGCAATGGTGCGTTTTGCCTTTCGTATCAAGTCAGATACAAAACGGTAAGCATCAAACACCTGCCCGTCGTAGAATATACCCTGCATGGGAGGAATATTGGCTTCCAGTCGTTTGAACACCTCGTCGATGCGCTTGTCCGTCACCTCCTGATGCCGTTTCATTTCAAGCTGATGATATTCTATCGTTTCAAGCCGTTGGAACAGTTGGGCATTGGTAGCGATGAAACGGCGCATGGACACAAAGGCTCTCATGATGCGGATGTTCACTTCCACCGCAGTCTGTGATTTCAAGACGGAGCTAAGCATGGCGATACCTTGTTCGGTGAAAGCATAAGGCAACCTTCTGTCGCCACCCCAACTTGAAGTCACATTTTGTGATTTCAAGATTTCAACATCTTCTTTGTCCAGTTGAAACATGAAGTCGTCAGGAAACCGCTCGATATTACGTTTTACTGCCTGATTCAATGCTCTGGTTTCCACACCATACAACAAAGCCAAATCCCTGTCAATAATAACTTGCTGACCTCTGATTACTCGAATCATCGGCTGTATATCGGCAGCCATAGGTGACTGGTCGCAATTTGCGACCGGTTCATTTGCCTTGTCCTCTATCTTTTCCCTGTCTTTAGCCATACCTCTTTTACTACTTAATTTCATTCAGGTTTTTGATAATCTCAATGCCCAATGCATTTTCAATCTTGCAGATGGTTTCCAACGACATATTCTTTTTCCCTTTCAACACCTTGGATATGTACTGCTGGGTGCAGCCCATCTTTTCGGCAAGCATTTTCTGTGTCAAGCCAAGTTCCGACATCCGTTTGGACATGGCAGCGGCAATCCATTGAGAATACTGCGCCCAATCCTTTATATCCTGTTCCATCCTTTGCGCTTCCGGCACCGAAGCAACGGAAAGCGTTTTATCTGCCGTTGTGTCCATTGAAATACATCCTTTTCCTGTCTTGATTGCAAAGGTACAATAATTATCCAGAACCGAACAACCATAGGGTTGTGTTTTTACAGAATAGTTAAATGCTGCGTTGCACCTGAATCTTTGATTCAGGAAGTCGATGCATTAGACACCCCCTCTTTCGCACCCATCAGGCAAGTCTGGCAAACATTCCTTTGAGTTCTCATAAATCACCTATGTTGTTTCTGTCTTGTTACTTCAAGAAATAGTAATAAGTGCTATTTACTGTAATACAGTTGATTATATCGTTATATAAAGAAAGTCCACCACTATTTTTTCACCTTGCCGCCTGATGACAAATACATCAAATACACGATGGAAAAGGCGATGTACCTGGTGGACGAAACAGGTCTGGCGCAATATAACACTCTTAAGGAGAAAGGCTTTTACTCCAACATCCTCGGCACGAGTGCCGTGTTCTCGATTTATTGTGACAGCATCCGCTTTGACAAGAGCACCATGGAGTTCACCTATTACGGCCGCCAGCGAATCGAACGCAGAAGCAACATCCTGATGCGTGAGCTGGTGACTGCCGGTCAGCTCAAGCGTGTACCGAGAACGGAGAACAACCCTCACGGTCTGCTGATAGTGAACTGGCGCACTCTCCTTAACAAGGATATAGAACAGAAAAGCAAGAGCAACTATTAAACAATCAAGGATATGAACATCAAGGGATTCAGACGGATGCTGCTGGGCGAAAAGATGCCTGACAGGAATGATCCGAAGTACAAGGAACGCTATGAGCGTGATGTGGAAGCCGGACGCAAGTTTGCCAAGGCGACCCGTATAGACAAGGCGGCAGCCAAGGTGCAGGGCTTTGCCAACGTGCACCGTACTCTTTTTCTGGTCATCGTGTTCGCTTTCGTGCTGGGCGGGCTGGCATGGAACATCTACCGTATAACGGTGGTATATCGTCACCAGCCGGCGGAGAGGACGGCGACAGAGATGCAGGATTCGGTATTGAGGGAGCGGCACAGGATGTTGCAGGAAGAGGAACTGAGGGAAACCGGGACAGGAAATACAAACCGTAGCAAAACAGACTTGCCATGAAAAAGATATTTGAGAAAATCAATTTCAGACAGCCGAAGTACATGCTCCCTGCCATTCTTTATATCCCTCTGCTCGGTGCGTCCTACTTCATATTCGACCTGTTTCATACCGAAACGGCGGATATACCGGACAAGACGCTGCAGACAACGGAATTCCTGAATCCGGAACTGCCGGAAGCGCAGATCAAGGATGACGGCATTGGCAGCAAATACGAGAACATGGAGAAATCGTGGGGCAAGATACAGGACTACTCGGCGGTCGGCAACATAGAAAGAGACGAACCTGATGAAAACAAGGAAGAATATGAATCACAATACACGCAGGATGACATCGCCCTGCTCGATGAGCAACAGCAGGAAAAAGCAGCGGCAGCGGAAATTGCCGCCGCCAAAGAGCGTGAACAGGAAGCACTCGCGGAGTTGGAAAAGGCCCTTGCCGAAGCACGGCTGAAAGGACAGAACATGGTGATACCCCAGGAAGAGGCGGATACCACAGACACCGTTCCGCCGCAGAATGTACCGGAGGCCGGCACCATCGACGAGGAGAAACGTCCGGTGCAAGCACCGTCGGCAGACGAACCGCCCAGCGCGGTAGTCCGCAAGGTGAAGACCACCTCGGACTATTTCAACACGCTGGCGAAGGATGCCCGTGAACCGAAGCTGATCCAGGCCATCATAGACGAGGACATCAAGGCCGTGGACGGCTCGCGAATCAGGCTGCGCCTGCTGGATGACGTGGAAATAGACGAGTGCGTGGTGAAACGCGGTACGTACCTGTACGCCACGGTAAGCGGCTTCTCGTCCGGACGTGTCAAGGGAAACATCAACAGCATCCTTGTGGACGACGAGCTTGTGAAGGTCAGTCTCGCGCTTTATGACACGGACGGTATGGAGGGACTGTATGTCCCGAACAGCCAGTTCCGGGAAACGAGCAAGGATGTGGCCAGCAGTGCCATGTCGGGCAACATGAGCATGAGTACCGGAACTACAGGAAACAGCCTCGCCCAATGGGGAATGCAAGCGGTGAACAACGCTTACCAGAAGACGAGCAACGCCATCAGCAAGGCCATCAAGAAAAACAAGGTCAAGCTGAAATACGGGACTTTCGTCTATCTGGTCAATGGTCAGGAAAAAAGGAAATAAAAAAGTTCGAGACAATGGAAACAGATATTTCAAAACTACATGAGGGAACGGACGGCTTTTACTACGATGACTTCCTCGCTCCCGACAAGGCCGAAACATTCGTCGGGCAACTCGTGAGTACCCAATGGTGGCAGAAAGGTGGACGCTTCGCCCTGATATGCAACTTTCTGGCAGAGGACGGGCGGAAAATCGCCTTGTTCGCCTTCCAGAAATACACCGGCTTTTACGGGCCGGGAGACGGGGCGGTCAATTTCAAGCACGCGGAGATGAATACCTTCTGGGAGTGTGAGGTCCGGGAAAACCGGAAGGGACGTTGTACTTGGGCGAGTGCCCTGCAGCTTGGAGGGCCGAAAAACAACGCGATATGATAGAGACGGACAAGATATACAACATGGACTGCCTGGAAGGCATGAGCCGTATGCCGGAGGGAAGCGTCGATGCCATCATCGCCGACCTGCCTTACGGTGTATTGAACCGCGGCAACCGGTCAGCATGTTGGGACAGGCAGATACCCCTCGGTCCGCTGTGGGAGCAGTACCGTAGGATTATCAAGCCGGACAGTCCGATCATCCTGTTCGCCCAGGGAATCTTCTCCGCGCATCTCATGCTTTCCCAACCGGGAATCTGGCGCTATAACCTCGTGTGGCAGAAGGACCGTGTTACGGGCCATCTCAATGCCAACCGGATGCCGTTGCGCCAGCATGAGGACATTCTGGTGTTCTACATGAAGCAGCCCGTGTATCATCCGCAGATGACACCGTGCCCTCCCGAAAGGAGAAACCATGGACGCAGCATGACGGAAGGCAGTTTCACGAACCGGTGCTACGGGGAGATGAAGCTGGTACCGGTACGCATGGCGGACAACAAATATCCGACATCGGTCATTTTCATCCCGAAAGAACACAAGACAGGGGCATTCTATCATCCGACCCAGAAGCCTGTGGCACTGGTCGAGTACCTGATACGCACCTACACCGACGAGGGGGACACCGTGCTGGACAACTGTATCGGGTCCGGAACGACTGCCATTGCCGCAATCCGTTCGGGACGGCACTATATCGGATTCGAGACCGTGAAGGAGTACTGCGACATCGCCGAACTCCGTATCCGGGAAGAACTGGAGCGAATACATACGACGACATAAGGGTAAAAGAAAAACAAATGGAATATAAACAATCAACGACATGAATATGAATCTCAAGAAAATCGGAACGGTATTTCTTCTGACAGCCGGACTGCTGGGAACGCGGAATGCACAGGCGCAGACGACCTACGAGGAAATGGAACAACTGACGGTCAACGAACAGGTGACGACCGTCATCACGGCATCGGAGCCGGTACGCATGGTGGACATTTCCACCGACAAGGTGGTTGGCGACCAGCCTTTGGACAACATTGTACGGCTGAAACCCAAGGAAGCCGGACACGAGGACGGCGAGGTGATTGCCATCGTGACCGTCATCACGGAACGCTACCGCACGCAATACGCGCTGGTTTACACCACACGGCTTAAGGAAGCCGTAACGGACAAGGAGATACTCCCTCACGAGCGCAACGCCTACAACAACCCGGCAGTATCGATGTCAACCGCCGAGATGACACGCTTTGCCAGACGAATCTGGAACTCTCCGGCGAGAATCAGGAATGTGGCCACCAAGGCACACCGTATGGTGATGCGCCTGAACAACATATACTCTGTCGGGGACTACTTCTTCATAGACTTTTCCATAGAGAACAAGACGAACATCCGTTTCGACATCGATGAGATCAGGGTAAAGCTCGTTGACAAGAAACTCGCCAAGGCCACCAACGCCCAGACTATCGAGCTTACTCCGGCGATGATACTGGAGCCGGGAAAGACATTCCGACATGGCTACAGGAATGTGCTTGTCATCAAGAAGATGACCTTCCCGAACGACAAGCTGCTGACTGTCGAAATGACGGAAAAGCAAATCAGCGGCCGCAATATCAGCCTGAACATCGATTATGAGGATGTGTTGTCTGCCGATTCGTTTAACGCTGACCTGCTGGAGGAGGAATGATTATGAGAAAGACTCTGATTCTGATGTTTGCCTGCATGTGCCTTGCCTTCAGCGCGAACGCACAACGCAACAGCGGCCGTCTTTCACTGGGGGTCGGGCTGCTTTACAGGAACGGTATGGACGTGACGTTTTCATACGAACATGAAATGAACTACCGGCACGCGTGGGAGTTCTTTGCCAACGGCTACCTGCAGTGGGCCGAATGCGGCCCGTGCGGCCATATCTGTCCGGAATCCTTCTGGCGCAACTACCGCACCTATGGCTTTGGCGTGGCATACAAGCCTTGCGTGGTACGGGGCCGCAATCATTACGGCAACCTGCGTATAGGAGCTTCGGCAGGAAGCGACACGAAGAAGTTCCTGGGCGGCCTGCATTTCGGTTACGAGCACAATTACGTGCTGCGGTCCGGATGGACGCTGTACTGGCAGGCGAAGAGTGATTTGATGATAAAGGGCGCGGATCTGCTTCGGGTAGGTGTAGCCCTTGGTGTGAAACTACCGATAAAATAAGGGAAAAGATGAAACAGAACATTTTCAGAAAGGTGAGCCGGTTCGTACCGGTACTTGTTGCAACAGTCGCCCTGACAGGTTGTGACGCGCATATAGACGTACCGGACACGGCTGTCCGCCCGGGACATGTCCTGTGCGAGGACGGAACGGCCTTGTCCTACACGGAATACCAGCAATCCGGGAAAAAGGCTGTGGCCGTCGTGTTCGATACCCGGCAGCATGAGGATGCGGAAGGAAACGGCTACGCGGTTTACCTGTGGGACATCACCCCGCAGGCATTTGCCGACAGCCTCGGTATTGCCCAAGGCACATCTGCGGACCTCGCAGCACATGACGGCAATGCCAATACATTCGCTCTATATGAAACGAAGGAAACGGCTTCGCCGATGGCGGAAGCGGTCTTTGACCTCTGGTGTTACGGGCAGAGCGCATATGTTCCGTCGGTGGCACAGATGCGTCTGCTATATACTATCCGGGAAACGGTAAATCCTGTCATCGAACAGTGCGGGGGCGATCCGTTGCCCCTGACCGACGGCGACTGCTGGTACTGGACATCCACAGAAGTGGCCGAACAGGAAACGGCAAAAGCCTGGCTTTACTCGATGGGCAGCGGAGCCATACAGGAAACACCCAAGACACAGGCGCACAAGGTACGCCCGATTATAACCATCAACCGGTAAACCAGATATATACGATTGCGTTCTTTGACATTGTTGGACAACATACGATTACAAACCAGAGCCGAATTCACGCAGTAATGCCATCAAGCGACGTATGCTTTCCTCGACATCCGAGGGGGCCGGAATGGCACGATATGCCAAATCCGGGAGTTCACCCATGTAAACTGTCTGCAAGTTGCCCCAAACCTGCGGCAGATCTGTCATCAACGGGGACTCCTCCAGTCGCCGGTCACGCCAGCCTTCGGGCTTGTCAAAGCTCTGCCGGTCGTGTTCGAGCAGTGACCTGAAATCTTCGGGGAAAGCATCGCTATGAAGATACGTGAGGCACTCTTCATCTTTCAGCAGATGATGCAGATCGTAGAAATGACGGATTTTGGCCGTCAACTGCGGCATATACAGATTGGCCAGCGAGCATCGGATGAGTGACACCAATTTCTCGGTCAGCGTGCGGCGACGGTCAAGCACATTGACCTCGAACGGCTGCATCCCGTATTCCTCTATCATACGGTTGTTGCCGGTAGCCTGCAGGAACTCTGTCAGGAAACTGCAGAGAGAACGCCGCTCGAAAGGATATGGATTGGCAAAACTGTTGATTTCTACCAGGAGTTGCCCAGCCCGGATTGCTCCGACCTGTTCCGTATCTATGGCCCGTGGATAGGTGTAAAACGCCTTGTGGTAATGCGATCCCTTGCTTGTCATGCCGGGGATGACCAGTTCCTCCAGTCCGGCTGTCATATTCTTCGATGTACGGCGTATGAGGTTCTTTAGCTGGTTTCCGCTCAGTGTCCATGCTTCGGCGATGGCCACGTCAATGTCCTCGGAGAAACGTGCCCCGATGCCGTAGGCCTTGGTCAGGGAAGTTCCGCCCTTGAAAATGGCACGATTATCCTTGTCTCCGGCAGCCATAAGCGACAGCGAACGACAGATCCAATAGTCTTTCTCGATAAAGATACTCTTGATGCCGAGTCCGCCGTCCTGTACCGGACGTGCAGCCGCTTCTATGGCATCGGCAAACAGTTGCTGATTCTCGTGTAGTCTCATACGATGTTCCATTTTAATTTGGTGGGTAAAGCCTGTGCGGTGACAGGAAGTTTGTAGGTCGTGACCCCATTGAGTGTCGCACGCAATTGTCGGGTGTCAGCTCCAAGACTGTCCAGAATGGCACCCAGCAATGCCCGGACATACGGCTGGTAATTTTCGGCCAGGTCCGCCAGTTTCTCCAGATCGCCTTCGGACAGAGCGGCTATCAGCCGAGCAACGCCCCGCACACAATCGTCAGGTGATGTTGCCGGAATCTCACGGAGCAATTTGAGCGCGTCAAGGATCAGCAGCAGAGGAATGTTCTCCCGTGTGATTGCATTAGGCTGTACAAGGAAGGACACGCTGTATTCGCCCCGTTTCATAGGCCGGCGGTATTTGTTCGTGCCTATCGTAATGGCCGATGTGATCTGTGTCGTCAACCCCAACTGCGCAAATGCTGCCGTACCGGTCATATAGCCGATTGGCTTGCCGTTACGTTCCAGAAGGTCCTTGACCACCTCTGCCACCGGAGGCTTCAATGTGCCGAACACCGTCTGTTTAGGCTTGTAGTACCGTCCTTTGGCAATCTTGCAGATAGAGCCTTCTGCCACCAGACGGCTGAGTGCCTTGACCAACGCAGGCTGGTACTCCGGCAGCACATTGAAATCGGCAATGGTAAGCACCTTGCCCGGAGGCGTGGCGTCCAGTATTTCCTGTACCTGTTTAGTAATCACCATAATCGAATCGTTTTGTTCCGGATGCAAATATAATAAAAGTCTTGTTTTTTACTGCAAAAACATGACATTTATTTTCGTCTGAATCAAAATAATCAAGTCCAACAATATCCGAGGCGATCAGAACCACAACCCAATAAAAAAGCTATAAAAAAATGGAAGAAAGCAAAGAGTTACAAGGATTCTACAAGATATTCCGTGCAGTCGTCTATGTGTCGGTTCTGCTGGAGTTCTTCGAGTATGCCATTGACCCGGCAGTATTCGACCAGTGGGGCGGCATACTGACTGACATCCACGGACGTATCAAGCGATGGACGATCTATCAGGACGGCCATCTCGTGTACAGCAAGATAGCCACGATACTGCTGATCTGCATCACCTGTATCGGTACGAGGAACAAGAAGCATCTGGAGTTCAACGCCCGCAAGCAGGTGATTTTTCCCCTGACCGGCGGACTGCTTCTGCTTGTCCTGTCCGTATGGCTGTTCGGACATCCGATGGAAATGCGGCTCTATACGCTGCCGCTGAACCGTATCCTATACATGGTGGCTTCGCTCGTGGGAGTGATACTGGTACATATAGCCCTGGACAATATCTCCAAGTTCATCAAGGAGGGCCTGATGAAGGACCGCTTCAACTTCGAGAACGAGAGTTTCGAGCAGAGCGAAGAGATTCAGGAGAACAAATACAGCGTGAATATCCCGATGCGCTACTATTACAAGGGGAAGTTCCGCAAGGGATGGGTCAGTATCAGCAACCCTTTCCGCGGGACGTGGGTCGTGGGAACTCCCGGCTCGGGTAAAACATTCAGTATCATTGAACCGTTCATCCGTCAGCACAGTGCCAAGGGGTTTGCCATGGTTGTATATGACTATAAATTCCCGACACTTGCCACGAAACTTTACTACCATTACAAGCTGAACGAGAAGCTTGGAAGAGTTCCCAAGGGGAGCAAGTTCAACATGATCAATTTCGTGGACGTGGAATACAGCCGTCGTGTCAATCCTATTCAGGCAAAATACATCAACAACCTGGCGGCAGCCAGTGAGACGGCGGAAACCCTGCTCGAGTCATTGCAGAAGGGCAAGAAGGAAGGTGGCGGCGGAAGCGACCAGTTTTTCCAGACATCCGCTGTGAACTTCCTTGCTGCCTGCATCTATTTCTTTGTCAATTACGAACGGGAGCCGTATGACAAGGACGGAAACATGCTGTATGCGGAGAAACGTCAGGACCCGGAAACCAAATTCTGGAAGCCGACCGGAGTCGTGCGTGACAAAGAGGGCGGCAACATCGTGGAGCCGGCCTACTGGCTGGGAAAGTATTCGGACATGCCGCACATATTATCGTTCCTGAACGAAAGTTATCAGACCATCTTTGAGGTACTGGAGACTGACAACGAGGTGGCACCGCTGCTCGGGCCGTTCCAGACTGCCTTCAGGAACAAGGCCATGGAGCAGTTGGAAGGTATGATCGGTACGCTGCGTGTCTATACGTCCCGTCTGGCGACCAAGGAATCGTACTGGATATTCCACCGTGACGGGGATGACTTTGACCTGAAGGTGAGCGATCCGAAGAACCCGAGCTACCTACTCATCGCCAACGACCCGGAGATGGAGAGCATTATCGGTGCGCTGAACGCACTTATCCTGAACCGCCTTGTCACCCGAGTAAATACGGGCCAAGGGAAGAACATCCCGGTGAGCATCATCGTGGATGAGCTGCCGACGCTGTATTTCCACAAGATAGACCGACTTATAGGAACTGCCCGAAGCAACAAGGTGAGCGTGACCTTGGGATTTCAGGAGCTGCCGCAGCTGGAGGCCGACTACGGCAAGGTAGGTATGCAGAAGATCATCACGACCGTGGGTAACGTGGTCAGCGGTTCGGCCCGCTCGAAAGAGACACTGGAATGGCTGTCGAACGACATTTTCGGTAAGGTCGTGCAAGTGAAGAAGGGCGTGACCATTGACCGTGACAAGACCAGCATTAACCTGAACGAGAACATGGACAGTCTGGTGCCGGCATCGAAGATTTCCGATATGGCAACGGGATGGATATGTGGGCAGACAGCGAGGGACTTCGTGAAAACCAAGACCGGCGTAGGCGGATCGATGAACATTCAGGACTCGGCCGAGTTCAAGACCACAAAGTTCTTCTGCAAGACGGACTTCGATATGGGAGAGATAAAGAAAGAGGAAGCCGCGTATGTGCCGCTGCCGAGATTCTATACCTTCAAATCGAGGGAGGAACGGGAACGCATCCTGTACAAGAACTTCGTGCAGGTGGGTCAGGACGTGAAGGAGATGATCAAGGATGTGTTGAACAAACGTAATGCGAAATGAGCCAGATAGCTGTATATTGGATGGAATGAGAGTACTATCTGCTCATCTCCATTTCCTAAAATAAATAGAAGCCCCCGGTACTGCCGAAGGCTCCTATTTTTTTATTCTCTTATCTCACTTATCAATAACAGCCGATGCAACGCAGGCAGGCTGTTTCCGCCAGTGAGTACTATACGCGTCGGATGTTCGAAAGGCTGTTCCGACACATGTTTATATAAGCTAAAAAATGTGAAACCGTAAGCCTGCTTATCGGTAAACCGATAATAATGTGTAACTTATGTCCCTCTTAAACCAGCAATTAAATACGGAAACGATATGGTAGAGGAATTTGACCTGCTTGAAGAGGTGGAAGTGCAGTTCTGCGATGAAGAATGCACGGAGTCGGTATGGCACGGTGTGAAATACAGCGAAAGCCTGTTCTGCCGGGAGAAACCGAAGTCGGAACTGACGTTAGTTATCAAAGAGGAAGGGATGATGTATTTCCTGACTGCGGATATAAAGGAGTTTGTCTGGCTGTGTCAGAAGCACGGATGGTACATCGTCTCGCACCAACGGTTCAATGAGGCGATGGAAATCGGCATGTGCCTGATGGAAGCCGGAAGACATGCGGGATGGTATTCGCTGGGCAGGTCGAAGGAATGGAATACTATGATGCGGGATGTGCTGAACTTTACGTTTGAAAGAGAGAAGAAAATAGACTTCTATCCGTATGAAACGATGTTCAAGGGAGAAGTTCTTATAGACGGGTGCAGATGCCACTACCTGCATGACTACTATCCTACGAAGATTGAAAAGACGGATGCACACCAGAAACGTGTAAGCAATCTGATATTCCGTTTCAAGGAAGGAGGACACTGCGGCGAGCTGGTTGCACGGATACTGGCACTGTGTCTGAAACATGCGGGATTCAATGGGACGAAGGAAGATACGGTACTGATACCAATACCTGCATCGACAATGGAAAGACAGCGGAAACGCTTTCCGGTGGTATGCTACTACCTGTCAAAATGGCTGGGCATTGCAGACGGCTTTAAGGCCATCTGGATAGAAGAAGACCGCGAACAGCTGAAAGGAAAGGGAAAGGATAAGGATATATTGCAGAATCTGCAATTCACACGGCGGTATATTAAAGGCAAGAATATTGTCCTGCTGGATGATGTACTCACGACCGGAGAGAGCTTCAGGCAACTGAAACGAAAAATGGAACAACTGGGAGCATTGTCCGTTGCCGGGGTGTTCCTGGGAAAAACAGTCCGAAACCGTCTTTGACGGCAGCATTCGGCAGGCGTTCAAAAGGTTCAAATATCTTTTCCTTCTGTTCATGGCTCATTCCTGTGCCTGTATCCTGCACGGTCAGTACAAGTTTCCCGGCTTCATAAGCCATGTCCAGTCCTACCGTACCGCTTTCCGTAAACTTGATGGCATTGCTCAGCAGATTGTTGCCGATCTGTACCAGCCGGTTGCGGTCACCCATCAGAATGATGTCGCTGCATCCGGTAATGCGCAGGGTCAGGTCTTTGGCTTCAGCCCGTGGTTCAAATTCTGTCTGAAGTATTTCAATCACATTTTTCAGGCGGAAGGGGACAGCGTTTGCCTGTTCTTTCCCGCTGTCAAGCCGGAAAAAGTTCAGCAGGGTATTCAGCATATCCGTCATTCTACCTGCCGCCTGCCTTATGTTTTGGGTATATTCTATTCTTTTGTTCTCATTTTCAGTCTGTGCCAGAAGTTCCCCGTAACCGTTGATGGCAGTCAGCGGTGTGCGGAGTTCATGCGTGACGGTCAGCATGATTTTCCGGCGGGCGGTAAGCAGTTGTTTGTTCTGTTCCACCGTCTTTTGCAGTTTGTCTATCAGTTCGTTTGTCTCTTTCTTATACTGACTGATACGTTTTACGTTCCGGTGGATGATAAAATACGAGAGCAGCAGCAGTAATGCTACAACTGCCGTCAGTCCGCCTACTTGCACCGACGATTGCCTGCGTATGGCGGCTAACTCTGTTTCTTGCTGTTGCAGGTCTGTCCGTATTCTCGCATCCATTTTCTTAATCATTCCTTGCAACTGGCAGTTCAGTTTCCTGTTTCTTACAGAAAGGCTGTCGGTGTATTGGCTCAACCTCTCGCTTTGTTCTTTCTGGCGGGCTATCACGTCACTGTTCAGCGTATTGAGCATGGAAGTCGTAACAGTCGGTTTCGCTTCTTCCTTTTTTCCGGACAGTCCTAAGAAACCTGTCCGTTTTCTTTTTGGGGGCTCTTCCTGCGAACTCTTGCGGGCTATTACTGGAACCCGTCGGGCTATTTTGTCTTTTATTTCTTCCTGTTCGTTGAGTACCAGCATGATTTTATTCAGCAGATTTTCCTTTTCAGCCAGCAGCCGGCAGACGCTGTCTATACGTTCGCTGCGATAGCTGGACTTGAACAGGCAGAGCATACTGTCCATTGCCATACGCCGTGCATGGTAATGCTCGATATCTTT
>ENA-OOZX01000248-OOZX01000248.1-human-gut-metagenome-genome-assembly--contig:-NODE-248-length-55156-cov-4.695777_pt1 | contig 55156 bp, 45 predicted proteins | sample MGYA00241048_ERZ501412 | MGnify/ENA primary metagenome ERZ501412 (study PRJEB25962, sample SAMEA2042518) | human gut metagenome | biome: human gut; feature: human-associated habitat; material: faeces... | reverse complement strand
CAGGCACGAATCAGCGATTTGTAAAAAACGCTCTCAAAAATGCGGAGTTGCCACCGGATTCTTTTAAATATTGGTTGTTCTTTTATTTCTGTCACATACATGAAAGACTAAAAATATACTTGCTATTTCCCCACACGGGTGTTATAGTTAACATCTGGATGGTATTCTTGAAAGAAATCATACCGGCAAATCAATTTAACTTAGAACATCACCCGCAGGAAAGCAGGTGATACATGTATGAAAGTAGGATTTATCGGAGCGGGGAAAGTAGGCTGCTCTCTTTATGATTACTTTGTACACAACAATATACCCGTCACAGGGTGTTACACCCGTACACAAGCAAAGGTAAGTGGAACGGAAAAACAGACTCAGAAGATATTTACAACCTCAATTGATAAAATATTAACAAAGAGTGATGTTCTATTTTTAACAGTACCAGACGATGCAATAGCCGCAGTCTGGGAACTAGTCAAAACTTATCCGATACAAGGAAAGTTTATTTGTCATTGCAGCGGATCATTAGGATCAGCTGTTCTTTCTGGAATTGAAGAAACCGGAGCGTACGGTTACTCTATTCATCCAATGTTTCCATTTAAGAGTAAAAAAACTGCATACGAAGATTTATCACAGGCTCTATTCAGTGTGGAAGGAAATGAAGAACACATAGAAGAGATCATGGATCTGTTATCTGCGTGTCCAAATCACATCGTGAGATTAAAAAGCGAAGATAAACCAAAATATCATGCAGCAGCTGTGTTTGCATCGAATCTTGCGGTCGGACTGATCAATCAGGCCAAAAGACTGCTTATGGAGTGTGGATTTGATGAAGATGCAGCACTGAAGGCATTGAAACCGCTGACAGTTACGAACATGAACAATATATTTGATGTTGGAACATGTGATGCACTGACAGGCCCAGTGGAACGCCATGATATCAAAACAGTGCAGAAACATCTGAATGCCTTGGATCAGGAGACAAAGGAAACTTATAGTGCCCTGACAAAAGAGATCATAAAACTTGCGCAGATGCGACATCCTGATATTTCTTATGCAGACATGAAACATGTATTGGAGGAAGAAAAATGAAAACAACAGTAAGCACAGTACAGAAGATGAAGGATAATGGAGAAAAGATCACAATGCTGACAGCATATGATTATTCCACTGCAAAATTATTTGACGAAGCTGGAATTGACACGATGTTGGTTGGAGATTCTCTTGGAATGGTTATGCTTGGATATGATTCAACGATTCCTGTAACTGTTGATGATATGATCCATCATGGAGCAGCCGTTGTAAGAGGGGCAAAAAACGCTATGATCGTTGTCGATATGCCATTTTTATCTTATCACACATCTGTATATGATGCGGTAGCAAATGCTGGACGAATCATGAAAGAAACAGGTTGTACAGCAGTAAAATTAGAAGGTGGAAAAAATGTATGTCCACAGATCGAAGCAATCGTGAATGCACAGATTCCAGTATGTGCCCACATTGGACTGACACCACAGTCATCTAATATGTTTGGTGGATTCAGAGTGCAGGGAAAAAGCGAAGAGGCAGCAAAAGAACTGATCGAAGCAGCACAGGCAGTTGAGAAAGCGGGAGCATTTATGCTCGTTTTAGAAGGAATTCCTGAGAAATTAGCAGCGATCATCACAAAGAAAGTACATATTCCAACAATCGGAATCGGAGCAAGTGCTGAATGTGATGGACAGGTATTAGTTTATCAGGACATGTTAGCAATGTATGGAAACTTCGTACCAAAATTTGTAAAACAGTTTGCACAAGTTGGAGAAGTGATGCAGGGAGCAGTCAAAGATTATATCAATGCAGTCAAAGAAGGAACTTTCCCTGGACCAGAAAATACATATGCGATCAGTGATGATGTCATTGAAAAATTATATTAAGATCAAAAACAGACAATAAAAAGGACATAATTTATATAAATAGATTCCCACGTATAATGGGAAGAAGGAGTTTTAGTAATGAAAATCGTAGGAACAGTCAAAGAAGTCAGAGAACAGGTAAAAGAGTGGAAGAAACAAGGACTAAGCGTAGGTTTCGTGCCAACGATGGGATATCTTCATGAAGGACACAAAAGTCTGATGGATGCAGCAAGAAAAGGTAACGATAAAGTCGTTGTAAGTATTTTCGTAAATCCAATGCAGTTTGGACCAACAGAGGACCTTGCAACATATCCAAGAGATTTAGACCATGATGCAGCATTATGTGAAAGTGCAGGAGTAGACCTGATCTTCCATCCAGAAGCAGAAGAAATGTATGAAAAAGATTTCTGTTCTTTTGTGGATATGACAGGACTTACAGAAGGACTTTGTGGAAAAACTCGTCCAATTCATTTCAGAGGCGTATGTACGGTCGTAAATAAATTATTTAATATCGTAACACCAGACCACGCATATTTTGGACAGAAAGACGGACAGCAGTTAGCAGTGATCAAACGTATGGTACGTGACTTAAATATGGATATCGAGATCGTTGGATGTCCGATCGTTCGTGAAGAAGACGGACTTGCAAAGAGTTCAAGAAATACATATCTGTCTCCTGAAGAAAGAAAAGCAGCACTGATCCTTTCTAAGACGGTAGCATTAGGAAAAGAACTTGCCAAGACAGAAAAAGATGCAAACAAAGTCGTAGAAGCAATGAAGAAAAACATTGAGACAGAACCACTTGCCAAGATTGATTATGTAGAAGCAGTTGATGCTTTATCTATGGCACCAGTTGAGAAACTGGAAGGAGCATGTATGTTAGCTATGGCAGTTTACATTGGAAAGACAAGACTCATTGACAATACACTGATTAACGAATAGACTTAAGGAGAAAGAAAAATGAACATCAGCATGTTAAAAGGAAAAATTCATAGAGCAACAGTAAAACAGGCAGAATTAGATTATGTAGGAAGTATCACAGTCGATCCTGTATTATTAGAAGCAGCAGGAATCTTAGAATATGAACACGTACATATCGTAGATGTGAACAACGGAAGCCGTTTCGAGACATATACAATTCCAGGAGAGCCAGGAAGTGGGATGATCTGCTTAAACGGACCTGCAGCACGTTGCGTGGCAACAGGAGATAAGATCATCATTATCGCATATGCAGATATGACACCAGAAGAAGCAAAAACATTTGAACCAAAAGTTGTATTTGTAGATGATGAGAATCAGATTTCCCGTTGCACAAACTATGAAAGACATGGACGTTTAGAAGATATGTAGGAGAAAGATCATGTTAAAAGGAAAAACGATAGTATTGGGTGTGACAGGAAGTATTGCAGCTTATAAGATGGCAAATGTAGCGAGTATGTTAGTGAAACGTGGATGCGAAGTTCACGTAGTCATGACGAAGAATGCAACAAATTTCATCAACCCGATCGCATTTGAAAGTTTGACCAATACAAAATGTCTTGTAGAAACATTTGACCGTAATTTTCAGTTTCATGTAGCACATGTATCACTGACAGACAAAGCAGATGCGATGCTGATCGCACCAGCTTCAGCGAATATCATTGGTAAGATTGCAAATGGAATCGCAGATGATATGTTATCAACAACCGTAATGGCATGTAACAAACCAGTGATCATCTCACCAGCGATGAATACAAAGATGTATAATAATCCAATCTTGCAGGATAATCTTGATAAACTAAGAAGATTTGGATATGAGATCGTAGAGCCTGCGAATGGACATCTGGCATGTGGAACAAGTGGTGCAGGAAAGATGCCTTCAGAAGAAGTGCTGGTTGCACATCTTGAGAGAGTGATCGCCAAAGAAAAAGACTTAAAAGGCAAGAAAGTCCTTGTAACAGCAGGGCCAACGATCGAAGCAATCGATCCAGTACGTTATATTTCCAATCATTCCTCAGGGAAGATGGGATATGCGATCGCTAAGATGGCGATGCTTCGTGGAGCGGATGTTACGTTAGTCACAGGAAAGACAGCGATCGAACCCCCGATGTTTGTAGATGTTGTTCCGATCGTGAGTGCACAGGATATGTACGATGCAGTGATAAGCAGAAGCGATGAACAAGATATCATTATCAAATCTGCAGCTGTTGCAGATTATACACCAGCGAATGTCAGCGATCAGAAAGTCAAGAAAAAAGACGGAGATATGGCGATTGAACTGGTAAGGACAAAAGATATTTTAAAGACACTTGGAGAGAATAAAAAAGAAGGTCAGTTCTTATGTGGTTTTTCCATGGAAACACAGAACATGTTAGAAAACTCCAGAGCTAAACTAGAGAAGAAAAAGATCGACATGATCGCAGCCAATAACTTAAAGGAACAGGGAGCTGGATTCAACACAGATACAAACGTGATCACACTGATCACAAAGGATGAAGAAAAGCAGCTTCCAAAGATGACAAAAGAAGAAGTTGCAGATGCACTTCTTGATTTTATCGTTTCTAAAAATTAAATAAAATAATCGATCAAATTCTGGTTTCTTCGTATGACTATGGTATAATAATAGATATTAATACCAAAGGAGAGTTAATGGGATGAAAGCAGTAAATAAAGTTCGGTTGATCTATTTACCAGCGATCGTGCTACCAATCTTTGTGATGATAGTATCGATCGCTGGTTTGAGTATAGGGTATTCAAGAATCAACAAGGCAGACCTCTCAGCAGGGTCTTTTGAACGATTTGTGAATCCATTAAAGACGATGAATACCGAGACACAGGAAATTTTCTTTGAATTAGAAGATCACGTAAAGAAAGATCCACAAATCTTTGACAATGAACAGTATTTAAATAATCTCAATGAACGTTTAAAAGCGAAGGATTCCTATCTGATCGTCCGTAAAAATGGTCAGATCCAATATATAGGGAAGAAAAAAGTATCTGATAAATTAATTCATAAACTTCCATCCTATGGGAATAAAGACAGTGATGCAGACCGTGGCTTTTTTGTCAGCAGACCAGGAAACTATCTTGTAAAACAGCAGGACTTTAAATACAATGATGGCGGACAAGGATCTGTTTTTATCATGACAGATCTTGGAACAGTACTTCCACATTATCGTAATATTATTATTCAGGTATCCTGCGCCGTGATAGGGGTACTGATCTTAACAAGTACCTTTTTATCATGGTTTATGTATCGTGAATTCGTCGGCCCGATCCGTGAATTAAAAGCAGGTGCAGAACGTATCAAGGAAGGGAATCTTGACAACGATGTAGTGATCAACAGTGGTGGAGAAGAGATCAGGGAATTGTGCAATGCATTTAATGAGATGAGGGCAGAATTGAAAGACTCTATCGATGCAAGAATTGTTTATGAGAAGCAAAACAGAGATTTGATCAGTAACATTTCCCATGACCTGAAGACGCCGATCACAGCAATCAAAGGATATGTAGAAGGGATCATGGATGGTGTAGCCGATACACCTGAGAAGATGGATCGTTACATTAAGACGGTCTATAACAAGGCAAATGATATGAATGTATTGATCAATGAATTATCATTATACTCTAAGATTGATTCGAATATCATTCCGTATAATTTTGAGAAGATCAACATCAATTCGTATTTTAAAGACTGTGTCGATGAGATCGGAGCAGACCTTGAGCAAAGAGGCATGATGTTCTCTTATCGCAATTACTGTGCAGCCAATGTCATGGTAACAGCAGATCCGGAACAGCTTAAGAGAGTGATAAACAATATTATCAATAATGCATGCAAATACAATAACAAAGCAAAAGGAAAAGTAGGAATTACATTAACAGAATATGACCGAAAGGTACAGGTAGCGATCAAGGACAATGGAATCGGAATTTCCAAAGAAGATCTTCCACATATTTTTAGAAGAACCTATCGTGCAGATATGTCGAGAAATTCAGCAGGTGGAAGTGGTCTTGGATTATCTATTTGTAAGAAGATCATCGAAGAACATGGCGGTGAGATCTGGGCAGAGAGTAAGCTGCGTGCTGGAACGACAATATTCTTTACACTAAATAAAGTAATCGATCAGTCAAAGGAGAAATAACATGAGCAAAGTATTAATCGTAGAAGACGAACTTTCAATTGCAGAATTAGAGAAAGATTATCTGGAATTAAGTTCTTTTGAAGTAGAAATCGAAACAGATGGAAAACAGGGACTTGAGAAGGCTCTAAAAAATGATTTTGATATGATCATTTTAGATATCATGTTACCTGGAGTTGATGGATTTGAGATCTGTAAGCAGATTCGAGAAGCAAAAGAAATTCCAATCCTTATGGTATCTGCAAGAAAAGAAGATATCGATAAGATCCGAGGGTTAGGACTTGGTGCAGATGATTATATCACAAAGCCATTTAGTCCAAGTGAACTTGTAGCAAGAGTGAAGGCACATCTGAATCGTTATCAGCGCCTTGTAAATAATCAGATGGAAGTCAATGATATCATTGAGATCCGTGGATTGAAGATTGATAAGACTGCAAGACGTGTATACTTAAATGGAGAGGAAAAAGTCTTTACAACGAAAGAATTTGATCTTTTAACATTCCTTGCAGGACATCCAAACAGAGTCTTTACCAAGGAAGAATTATTTAATAAGATCTGGGATATGGAATCTTTAGGAGATATCGCAACCGTTACGGTTCATATCAAGAAGATCAGGGAGAAGATCGAAGTTAACACAGCAAAACCTCAATATATCGAGACAATATGGGGTGTTGGATATCGTTTCAAGATGTAGGAGATTTTTATGAGAAAGAATAAAAAGATAAATATCATATATAAAGATGACCAGATCGTTGTCTGTGAGAAGCCAAAAGGAATCCCCGTTTCCAGTGACAAGACGGGCGACATGGATCTTTTGCATCAGCTTAAAAATCAACTGTTTTTTGAGGAAAATACAGATGGGGAGCCACAGCTTTATTTAGTTCATCGCTTAGACCGTCCAGTTGGCGGGGTAATGGTATTTGCAAGAACCAAGAAGGCAGCTGCATCTCTGACAGAACAGATCAAAGATCATACTTTTGAGAAAGACTATCAGGCAGTATTGACCGGATGGCTGCCTGACGACGAAGGGACATTCAGGGATTATTTATTAAAAGATCCGAAGAATAATGTATCCAAAATTGTCAAAGAAGGAACGCCAGGAGCCAAAGAAGCGATCCTTGACTATGAAGTTATTGATATGATGGAAGATTCCAAGATGAAATACACGTATTGCCTGATCCATTTAGAGACAGGCCGTCACCATCAGATCCGTGTTCAGACATCAAGCAGAGGATTTGGAATCTGGGGAGATACAAAGTATAATCCGATCTATCAAAAGACAAAGAAGAAATACAAAGAGATCGGTCTATTTGCAGCAAGGATTGCGTTTGAACATCCAACAACAGGTGAGAGAATGGTATTTAAAGCAGATCCAAGTGGAGAAGCATTTGACTTATTAGAGATGACAGAATAAACAGGAGATGATAAGAAAAGATGAGATTTAGACCATGCATTGACATTCACAATGGCAAGATCAAACAGATTGTAGGAGGAAGTCTTCTTGATCAGGGAGATTTTGCAACAGAGAATTTTGTATCCGAAAAAGATGGTACATTTTATGGAAAATTATATAAAGAGAATCATTTGAATGGTGGACATATCATCATGCTGAATGCCAGAGATTCGAAGTACTACGAAGAAGATAAGGTACAGGCATTAAAGGCGTTGAAAGCATTTGAAGGGGGTCTTCAGATCGGTGGAGGGATCACAGATGAGAATGCCAAAGAATTCATTGAATCTGGCGCATCACATGTGATCGTGACATCTTTTGTATTTGCAGGTGGAAAGGTTCATTATGACAGACTGGATGCTCTAAAAGAACAGGTAGGAAGAGAACATCTGGTACTTGACCTTAGTTGTCGAAAGAGAGATGACAAATACTATATCACAACAGACCGCTGGCAGAAGTTTACGGAAGAAGAATTAACCATAGAACTTCTGCACAAACTGGAATCATGGTGTGATGAATATCTGATTCATGGAGTTGATGTAGAAGGAAAAGCACAGGGGATCGATCAGGAACTCGTGCAATTATTAGCTCGATATAATGGCAATAAAGTCACATATGCAGGTGGAGTTAAGAATTTTGACGATCTGGAATTGCTGAAAAACTATGGAAATGATAAGATTGATGTGACGATCGGAAGTGCCTTAGACTTATTTGGTGGAGATATGGAATTTTCGAAAGTCTTAGAATATTGCGATGCAACGATAACAAATCTGAATTAAGTAATACTTTCACATGGAGTGGAAAGAGTATGGAAGGGAGGCTTGAATATATGAAACTATTATATGAAGCCAGCAATTTTACGATACAAGCAAGATGGGTCATTCCATTTGCTATTTTAGGAATTATAGGAGTATTACTGCTCTTATGTTCACGGAAACCATTTTTTAAGTTGTTAGCTGCAGTGTGTCTTGTAATCTGTGCGATCGCAGCACTTAGATTCTGTTTTGGATATGTGCAGGTGATCCAAGCATATAAGCAAGGAAATTACAAGAGTGTTGAAGGATATGTAGAGAATTTTGTACCAGCATCCAGCGGTGGAGAAGATCAGGAAGATATGGAAGAAGAAAGCTTTGATATTAAGGGTGTTCATTTTTCCTATGGTGATAAATTTATTAAGAAGTTTGGTTACCACAGACCATCGACACAGGGTGGATATATCAAGAAAGACGGTCAGTATCTCAAGATCGGTTATATTTCAACGGAAAAAGGATATGTCATCGTTAAGATTCAGGAAAGAAAATAAAAGAATATTTTACAACAAAAAATACCGGAAACTTTCAAATGATAAGTTTCCGGTATTTTGCATTTTAGATTCTTATACAATAATAAGAAATTAATTCTTACGCATAAATTCAGCACTCTTCTTAGTAAGTTTTGCACGCAGACCACGTTTTTCAGGTTCAGGTGGTGCAACATTACGAAGATTCTTGATGGATGTGATATAAATACCACTGACAACAGCTTTGATCTCAGCCTTTACAGGAACGTCATCGAAGATTGCCTCATCACACAATAATGAAGTGATCTTTGGTCCAATCTTTGCTTTAACAACTGGTACCTTAGACATCTTAGCACGTTTCGGAATGTTATCAGTTACCATCTTAGGAAATCCAGCTTCCATGATCTTCATTCGCTTCTTATCTATGACAAGCATATTCACTGTCTGTGCCATCTGATCTAACTGCGCACGCTGATCTTCCTGTTTTGCCTGCATCTTTCTACCAACAAAATACAGAACACCAAGAATGATCGCAGCAATTACCGCAATAATAAGGATAACTGTCCATACACTCATATTATCTTCTCCTCCTAATATATACATTTGAATATCTTAACTATTATAGCATTTTTTCCTTAACTTGTCTTATGTTTTTTTCGCATTTCGATAATTTCTTCACGAATTGTAGCACCGAGATGCTTTTTCTCAGCTCTTTCAAGCTGATCAGGATAGATTGGCTGTCCAAAAGTAATATGAACAGTCGTTGGTTTTACCTGAAAACGTCTGTTATTCTCTAAGATATCAGCAGTACCTGAAATTGCCATCGGAATTACAGGAACACCAGCTTTCAGAGCAGGACGTAAACTTCCTTCTTTGAACTCATGAGGATCTTCATCCTGACTTCTGGTACCTTCTGGGAAGATTGCAATGGAAAAACCATCTTTCAAAAGTTTTGTACCTTCATTCATGGTAGCAAGTCCAGCTTTGATATTCTTACGATCTAAAAACAGGCAGTTGATAAAACGCATCCAGTGGGATAGACAAGGAATCTTTTCCATTTCTTTCTTGGCAAAAAATCCCATTCCACGTTCAGTAGCAACGTAGCTGCATAAAATATCATAATAACTGCTATGATTTCCAACATATAAAACAGCACCATCTTCTGGTATGTTTTCCTGACCATCAACAATTAATTTTGTACCAGCCATAGCAAGACAGATCTTAAAAGATCGTAAGATCATGCGTTGTGCTATGGATGAACGTTTATGAGCTTTTCCAGTTTTGTTCCAATGATCAAACAATGGATAAAGCGGTGCGGTTAATGTCAGGAAAAAGAACAGATAAATAATATCTGCAAAAAAACGAATCATGATCGTTCTCCCTTCTATAAATGATTTTATTTTTTGTGATTTGCATCAAGCAATTCATTCTTTAATTTGTAAAGAGGCATGGAAAGATCGACATAGACTTCCTGTGGATTCACAAGACGTCTGCTCTCATCCCATAACGTGTTCAATTCATCCTTACAATAGGAACGGATGTCCATAACAGAAGGACTCTTGTAAACACATTGACCTTTGATAAAGATTGGAACTAAAAGTTCACGCATTGTATAAGTACCACCAGCAAGTGTAGACTTCTTCCAAGTAGCCTGAGGATCAAAGATTGTCAGATCGTCAGATTCATCATAATGTTCCCCGACAAGACAGATCAGATCACCACGGATCTTTCCATCTTCCTTTCCGTAGATACGATAAATCGTTTTATTTCCAGGATTTGTGATCTTTGCAGGATTCTCAGAAATCTTGATCTTAGCAGTAAATTCATCAGCACCTTTTGGTTTAGAGGCAGCAAGTTTATAGACACCTCCAAATGCAGGACAATCTGCAGAAGTGATCAGTTTTGTACCAACACCCCATGAAGTGATCGGTGCACCCTGAGATTTTAAGCTTGTGATCAGATTCTCATCAAGGTCTCCAGAAGCAGCGATCACTGCATCAGGAAAACCTGCTTCATCAAGCATGATACGGGCTTTCTTTGTAAGATAAGCAAGATCCCCACTGTCTAAACGGATTCCATAGTGCTTTGGCATATGACCTTCTGCTCTTAATTCTTCAAATACACGGATCGCATTTGGAACACCAGAACGAAGAGTGTCATAAGTGTCAACAAGTAAAGTGCAGGAATCTGGATAAAGATCTGCATAAGCACGGAAAGCATGATATTCGTCATCAAAACTCATGATCCAGCTGTGTGCATGAGTTCCAAGGATCGGAATATCAAAACACTTACCAGCAAGTACATTCGAAGTACCATCACAACCACCGATCACGGCAGCACGGGCACCATAAGTACCAGCGTCAGGTCCCTGAGCACGTCGAAGTCCGAATTCCATAACACCACTTCCACCAGCAGCATAAACTACACGAGAAGCTTTCGTAGCGATCAGACTTTGATGATTGATGATATTAAGGAGCGCAGTTTCTACAAGCTGTGCCTCCATGATAGGTGCTTTCACTTTCAGAAGAGGTTCTCTTGGAAATACAACAGTTCCTTCTGCGATCGCATAAATATCTCCTGTAAAATGATATCCAGCAAGATATTCCAGAAAATCTTCATCAAAAATCCCTTGATTACGAAGATAATCAATATCATCATATGAAAAAGATAAGTTTTTGATATAATCAATGACCTGATCGAGTCCGCAAGTGATCGCATAGCCACTTCCAGAAGGATTATCACGGTAAAAAACATCAAAAACTACAGTTTCATCATTCCCTGTTTTAAAATATCCTTGCATCATGGTTAATTCATAAAGATCTGTGAGCAAGGTAAGATGATTTATATCCATTGAATACTCCTTTTCAACATAAAAATAGAAGGGTCAGGATAAGCTGCCCTATAACAACTTCAGTATAACATAATCTGATAAAAACGAACAGTATTCTTATAAAAGTTGTGAAGAGATGATTTCCTTTAATTTCTCCATTGTTTCATCCTCGTCAGATCCAGAAACGATCAGACTTACTTTATCATTGTAGGAGATACAAGCAGACATTAGACGGATCGCATTGGATACATCGATTTCTCCTCCATCATATTCTAGTGTAACACAAGAAGCACTTTTACATGCGATACTTGCAAGAGCAGCTACAGGCTGTGCGTGAAGTCCACGGTCAGATGTAATTGTAAAATCATATCTTTTCATAAAATATAAGAGTCCTTTCATATTTTTTTCTATTGTAACATAAAATAGTAAGACGGACAAAAGGAGGATTGGAATGAGGTACAAAATGACATATATATTATTTTTATTTTTTTTGTTAACAACGATTCCATATATTATTACGATATATATCAATAAAGAAAACAAGAAAAATATTTCGTTTGAAAACTATGACAGTGGATATAAAATACAAGACAAGGACCAAGATATTGATTTGGAAAGTTACCTTTTAAAAATCCTCCCAGGACAGATTTCCATGGATCAAGAAGAAGAAACGATCAAATGCCAGGCTGTGATCTTAAGGACAGATCTGATCCGGAAAATGGGCAGATCAAAGAAGATAAAGATGGAAAGCATACCATATCAGGTGTACAAAGACGAACAATATAAGAATAAATTGGGAGATCGTGCCTATGAGATCATGGATCAGAAACGAAAAAAAGCAGTCAAAGAAACAATCGGAAAGGTGATCACATACAAAGGAGCATTGATCGAACCATATTTTCATGCAGTGAGTGTGGGGATGACATTAGATGCAAGTGAATGGTTCGGGAAAAAGATTCCTTATCTAAGACAGAAAGAAAGTTTAAGTGATATCGAATCCAAAGATTATATGTCAATTAAGACAATTTCATATCAAAGGATGCAGATTATACTAGAAGAACACATGAAAAAGAAAATCACCATACAACAATTACAAAAAAATCTGAGACTTTTAACGGTAACAAAGAATGGATATGTCAAACAGATCAAGGCCGGATCATGTATCATTTCCGGAGAAGATTTTGCAAGATGGCTGCAACTGGCATCCAATAATTTTTATTTTGAACAATATAAAGGAAATTTAAGGATCATCTGTCTCGGAAAGGGAAATGGATTAGGACTAAGCCAGTATGGTGCAGATCAGATGGCAAAGCAAGGAAAAACCTATCAAAAAATATTAAAATATTACTATCCAAAAACAATGATTCAAAAACTATATGAATAAACAGATGGAAATGGGCAAAACTATGTTTGAGGTGATGAAAATGAGAAAAAATAACAAACAAAACCCATTTCCGCTGCGCAAATATTATGGGGCAATGATCATAGGATTCGTATTCTTTCTTGGAATCATGGCGTACTACAGTGCGACATTCCGCCAGAGGAGAGATCAGGCAAAACAGGAAGTCCGCCTGGAAGAAGAATCGATCGGAGCTAATAACAGCGCAACACAGGAAAAAACAAAAACAACAACGCAAGACAAGAGAGAAACAGAGACAACGGCACAAATGAAACGTACCATGAGTGAAAGTGTTACGTATAATGGTACATCCAAACTGACATGGCCGATCAAAGGCAATATCATTCTTCCATACAGTGTGAATTCAACCATCTATTTTGAATCTCTTGACCAGTACCGTATCAACAAAGGAATCCTGATCGAAGCAAAAAAAGGAGACGAAGTGAAGGCAGTCCGTAAGGCAAAGGTAAGAGAAATTAAAAAATCAGCAGAATATGGACAAACGGTATTGATGGATCTTGGAAATGAATATACCGTATTATACGGACAGCTTAAAGATATCAGAGTAAAAGAAGGAACAATGGTCAATGCAGGAGAAGTTATTGCAAAAGTTGCAGAGCCGACAAGTTATTACACATTAGAAGGAACGAATCTCTATTTTCAGATGGAAAAAGATAAAAAAAGTGTAGACCCTTTAAAATATCTGGAATAAAATTAAAGTGAGAAAATAACAGCCATAACATATCTGGTTGATGTAGAGGAAAGGCGGTCAGAGAACATCTGACAGCCTTTCTTCAAAGAAAATGGAGATCAGGGCTGGATCAATATACAGATAGACAGAGGATAAGACAGATGAAGAATGTAACGTACATATTAAAATGCAGTGATAACAGTTTATACACAGGATGGACTAACGATATCAAACATCGCCTGAAGATGCATAATGAAGGAAAAGGTGCAAAATATACAAGAGGACGAGGACCAGTAGAACTTGTGTATCTTGAAGAATTTGATACAAAGCAGGAAGCAATGAGTAAAGAAGCAAAGATCAAACGTCTTACCAGAAAGGAAAAACTCCTGTTAATAGAAAACTACCAACAGGAGCAAAAATTAAATCTGGAACATTAGGATCATATGGCATAAACTTCCACCCATAACAAACAGATGAAAGATCTCATGCAGACCAAAATTCTTCCAGTGATTTTCGAACCAAGGAATCTTTAGTGCATAGATCACACCACCAACTGTATAAATGATACCGCCAGCAAGCAGCCATCCAAAAGATGTCTTGGATAAACTATGGATGATCGGTGCGATCGCAACGATACAAAGCCATCCCATTGCGATATACATGACAGAAGATACCCACTTCGGACAAGATACCCAGAACATCTTAAATACGATACCAAGGATCGCGATGATCCAGATCACGGATAAAAGTCCATATCCAAGCGTGCCGCCAAGAACGATCGTACAGATCGGTGTGTAAGAACCAGCGATCAGAACAAAGATCATTGCATGGTCAAGTTTCTTTAACTTCTTATTGATCGTTGGTGAAATATTAAAAGAGTGATAAGCAGTACTTGCACCATAAAGACCGATCATACTTATAGTAAATATGATCAAAGAGATAATGCGTACATAATCACCGCTTAAAAAGCTCTTGATGATCAATGGAATGGAAACGATCGCGGCCAGGATCATTCCGATCAAATGGGTAATTGCACTTCCTGGATCTTTTAATTTATGTTTCATGGTAAAACCTCCAATCATTCTAGTGTTATAAAATTCAATACGTAGTATTAAAAACCACATCTAACTTTCTTACATACTACAACTATTCGAAGGATATTGCAAGTGGTTTTCAAAAAAAAGTGAATCTGGTATAATGTTACCTATTATGTGATTAAGAAAAAAAGTAATAGACAGAATGGAATATTAATATGAAAAAAACAAAGAAAGCCTATGAGATCGTCATAGATAGTATCAAAGAGCAGATCATGAATCAGGAACTTGTTCTTGGACAAGGACTTCCACCAGAGAGAGAAATCTCAGAGAAGCTTGGAGTCAGCAGGAATTCCGTTCGTGAAGCGTTGAAGATCTTAACTGTCATGGGAGTGGTCTCAAGTAGACAAGGAGCAGGAAATTATATATCAGGAAATTTTAAGGGATATATGGTAGATGCCCTTTCTATGATGTTTATGCTTGATAAGCTTGATTATGATCAGATCAACCAGATCCGTATCGGACTGGAGATGCAGGCATATGCACTTGCAGTGAAGAATGCAGAGACAAAAGACATCATAGAATTACAAGAATATGTGAATGCATTAGATCAGAGTACAGATAACGATGAGAAGACAATGTACGATAAGAAGATCCATTATGCGATCGCGAAAGCATCAGGCAATGTTCTGATCGTGAATATCTTAGATGCATTATCTGAAGTGATGGATATCTTCATTTTTGAAATGCGTCGAGAAATCTTAAGAACTGAGAAGCGAAAAGGAATGTTACAGGAAGCACATAAGCAGATTGTCGAATGTTTATTAAAGAGAGATGTGGTCAATGGACAGAAAGCATTGATGAAACATTTTGATATGATTGATAACATTATTCACAAAGAACTTTAAGGAAAGAGCCATTTTGGCTCTTCTTTTTTATGCAAGATTAACAAAAAAAAGAAAAAGGTCAAATAGTACTTTACAAAAGTAGACAATGTATATATAATAAAAACATAAATTGGTAGTACCAATAAGACAAAAACAGATAAAAACAATGGATGCGAGAAACATCCAAATTTTTTTCAAACAAAATTGGTAGTACCAATCTAGAGCGGAAGAGCTTAAGATAAAGGATAGAAAGTCTTAGGAATGAGGAGGAATAGCAATGGACATTTTAGTATGTATCAAACAGGTACCGGCATCTAATAAAGTGGAAGTTGATCCAGTAACCGGTGTGCTGTTAAGAAACGGAGCCGATTCAAAGATGAATCCATATGATCTGTATGCGTTAGAGACAGCGCTTAAGATCAGAGAAGAAGTAGGTGGAACGATCAGTGTCATCAGTATGGGACCACCACAGGCAATGACAGTGATCAGAGAAGCATTTGCCATGGGAGTTGACCGTGGAGCATTATTATCAGACCGAAGATTTGGTGGAGCCGATGTACTGGCAACAAGTTATACGATCGCACAGGGAATCAAGAAGATGGGAGATTTTGACCTGATCCTATGTGGAAAACAGACAACTGATGGTGACACAGCACAGGTTGGTTCCGAAGTATCTGAATGGTTAAATATCCCAAGCGTATCAAATGTAAAGAAGATATCTAAAGTAGAATCCGATGCTATCACGATCGAGATGGATCTGCCGGAAGAACTGGAGATTGCTAAAGTCCAGTATCCATGTCTGTTATCCGTAGATAAAGACATTTTCCAGCCAAGACTTCCATCCTATGTAAAGAAGATGGATACCGCAGACCGTGAAATTGAAGTATATTCCTTAGATGATATGGAAGACAAAGACGAAACACATTATGGATTAAATGGTTCACCAACACAGGTAAAACGAATTTTCCCTCCAACAGCGAATGACCATCATGAAGTATGGGACGGAGACGGAAGTGAAGTCGCAGACAAATTATTCCATATGATCACAGATATGAAATTTATCTAAAAGGGGGAAATGAGAATGCCAAAATTAGTAATACATCAGGAAAAAGTAGAAGATCCACAGGTTCTGGTTGATATTTGTCCATTCGGTGCGATGGAAGAAAAAGACGGAAAACTTTCTATCAATGCCGCATGTAAGATGTGTAAATTATGTGTGAAGAAAGGACCAGCTGGAGCAGTAGAATATGTAGAAGATGAGAAAAAAGAAGAAATTGATAAGAGTCAGTGGAACGGAATCGCTGTTTATGTCGATCATGTTGATGGAGAAATTCATCCAGTAACATACGAATTGATCGGAAAAGCACGAGAGCTGGCAAGTAAGATCGATCATCCAGTCTATGCTTTATTTATGGGAAATAACATTTCAGATAAGGCAGAAGAATTATTACACTACGGAGTTGATAAAGTATTTGTTTACGACTTCCCAGAGTTAGCAAGATTCAAAATAGAATCTTATACATCTGTATTTGAAGATTTCATCAAGAAACATCAGCCATGTGCGATCCTGACAGGAGCAACAACAGTCGGAAGACAGTTGGCACCAAGGGTAGCTGCAAGAATGAAGACAGGATTAACAGCAGACTGTACGATTCTTGAGATGGATGAGAACACAGACCTTTCTCAGATCAGACCAGCATTTGGTGGAAACATCATGGCACATATCTTAACACCAAATAACCGTCCACAGATGGCAACGGTAAGATACAAAGTCATGAATGCACCAGAAAGAACAGAAGAAACACATGGAGAGATCATTTCATGTGCGATCGATAAAGAAAAGATCAAAGCACATGTGGATGTATTAGATATTGTAAAGAAAGAGCCAGAGAAGTTTATCGAATCTGCCGATGTTTTAGTCGTTGCAGGACGAGGAATCAAGAAAGAAGAAGACCTTGCAATGATCAGAGAATTAGCAGAACTGTTAGACGGACAGGTAGCCTGCACAAGACCACTTGCAGAAGCAGGATGGGTAGAAGCAAAATGTCAGGTAGGATTAAGTGGAAGAACCGTACGCCCGAAACTGATCATTACTTGTGGTGTATCAGGAGCCATTCAGTTTGTAGCTGGAATGGATCACTCTGACTGCATCGTATCCATTAATTCCGATGAAAAAGCACCGATCTTTAAGACAGCACATTATTGTCTGGTAGGAGATGTCTACGATATCGTACCAAAACTGATCGAGAAGATTAAAGCTGCGAAAGGGGCGTAAGAGATATGAGTTATAAGAAATTTGATCAAGCTGATTTAGAAGTTATCAAAAATATCATAAAAGACGATGAAAGAATTTTATATGCAGAAAATATCAACGAAGAATACAGTCATGATGAATTAGGAGGAGCACAAAGCTACCCAGATGTTGTAGTAAAAGCGACTTCTGCAGAAGAAATCTCTGAGATCATGAAATATGCATATGAAAATAATATTCCGGTCACACCAAGAGGAGCTGGAACCGGTCTGGTAGGATCTTCCGTAGCAATCGAACACGGGATCATGATCGATTCAAGCCTCATGAATCATATATTAGAACTTGATGAAGAAAACTTAACGATCACCGTAGAACCAGGAGTTTTATTAATGGAACTTGCTGCCTACGTGGAAGATCATGATTTCTTCTACCCACCAGATCCAGGAGAGAAATCCGCAACGATCGGTGGAAATATCAGTACAAATGCCGGTGGTATGCGTGCTGTAAAATATGGCGTGACCAGAGATTATGTCAGAGGTCTTGAAGTTGTCCTTCCAAATGGAAAGATCGTGGAATTTGGAGGAAAGGTTGTAAAAAACAGTTCCGGATATTCCTTAAAAGACCTGATGATCGGTTCCGAAGGAACCTTAGGCTTTATCACAAAAGCCACATTAAAATTACTCCCTCTGCCTAAAAAGGCAATTAGTTTACTGATACCATTTAAAACCTTAAAAGAAGCAATTGACACAGTACCTCTCATTATCAAGTCCAAAGCAATCCCAACTGCCATTGAGTTTATGCAGAGGGAGGTCATCATTGATGCAGAAGAGTACCTAGGTAAAAAATTCCCAGATTCCCAATCCGATGCGTACCTTCTGCTCAAATTTGACGGCAATTCAACAGAAGAGATTGAAGCAGATTATGATAAAGTTGCAAAACTTTGTTTAGAGGCAGGAGCACTTGACGTACTGATATCAGATACAGAAGAAAGAGAAGAATCTATCTGGAAAGCTAGAGGAGCCTTCCTTGAAGCAATCAAAGGATCTACAACTGATATGGATGAAGTAGACATGGTCGTACCAAGAAATAAAGTCAATGAAATGGTAGAATACCTTCATAACTTACATAATGAAGTAGATATACGTATCAAGAGTTTCGGACATGCTGGAGATGGAAATCTTCATTCTTATATCTTAAAAGATGACTTAAGCCAGGAAGAATTTGAAAAACGAATGGCAGCAGCAATGGAGAAGATCTACGAGAAAGCTGCACAGTTAGGTGGAAAAGTATCCGGAGAACATGGAATCGGATTTGCGAAGAAGCCATATTTGAGAGAATCTCTTGATCCAGAAACAATTGAGTTAATGAGTGGAATTAAGAAAGCATTTGATCCAAAGAATATCTTGAATCCACATAAAGTATTCCAGAGCTAAAACTGACACTTTGGTTATACTCCCTAAGTTTTAAAAATGCACAAAGCAGACAGGAAATCAAATACCTGTCTGCTTTGTGTATATAAATTTATACAATTTTCTTCGAAATGGTTGACATAATGTATAAAAATATATATACTAAAAACAGTAACAGTTATTATTTAAATTAAAGAGGAAAGGAAGAGGTTATGCAGCCAGCAACGAAAAAAAGCAAGCAAAGAGATGCCATCATAAAGTTTTTAATGACTCGCAAAGACCATCCAACTGCCGATATGGTATATATGAACATCAAAGAAGAGTTTCCTAAGATCAGTCTTGGAACAGTCTATCGAAATCTTGCATTATTAAGTGAGCGAGGGGAAATACTAAAGCTATCTTACGAAGGAGGAGCAGACCATTACGATGCATGCACCGATCCACACTATCATTTTGTGTGTCAGGAATGTGGAGCAGTCATCGATTTGGAGATGGCACCGATCGATGAGAAGTTAAATGAGATTGCAAGTGAGAACTTTCCTGGAAAGATTACACAGAATATTGTTTATTTTAAAGGAATCTGCAAAAATTGTTTAAAAAATCATTGACAAAAGTAAAATGTGATGGTAATATAAAGACAAGTTAAAAATAGTAATCATTACTGTTTTGAACAAAAGATACTAAGCCGAAAGGCAAAGCAACATAAATGATCATACAAAGTATAAAGGAGAACAAGAATTATGAAGAAATGGATTTGTACAGTATGCGGATATGTACACGAAGGAGAACAGCCACCAGAGAAATGTCCACAGTGTGGAGTACCAGCAGATAAATTCAAAGAGCAGGTAGAAGGAGAAAAAGAATGGGCAGCAGAACACGTAGTAGGTGTTGCCAAAGGTGTCAGCGAAGATATCTTAGCTGATCTAAGAGCAAACTTCGAAGGAGAATGTTCTGAAGTAGGAATGTACCTTGCAATGGCAAGAGTAGCTCACAGAGAAGGATATCCAGAGATCGGATTATACTGGGAGAAAGCAGCATACGAAGAAGCAGAACATGCAGCAAAATTTGCTGAGTTATTAGGTGAAGTTGTAACAGACAGCACAAAGAAGAACTTAGAGATGCGTGTAGATGCAGAACATGGAGCAACAGAAGGTAAATTTGACCTTGCAAAACGTGCGAAAGCAGCAAACTTAGATGCAATCCATGATACAGTTCATGAGATGGCAAGAGACGAAGCACGTCATGGTAAAGCATTTGAAGGATTATTAAAGAGATACTTCGGATAAGAAGAATTGATTTAGGAGGTATGAGTTTTCATACCTCCTTTTTTTTTGCTATATTCCATGCTATAATAAAAATAAGACTGAAAAAGCAGGTGAAAGCATATGATTTCAGAAGAGAAAGTAAAGATTATGGCTGAGATGGCCAAGTATGAGAAGAATTATGGAAAAGGTGATTTCCGTATTTACAAATATACCAAGAAAGATTATGTCAGATCGGAGAAGATCAAGACAAGCATTGCCTTGTTGATCTCATTTCTGATCATGACAGGATTGTTGTGTATCATGCAGTTAGATATTGTGATCATGAAGCTGAGAGAAGGTAAAGTTATGGTATCTGCGGCTGTGATCATAGGAATTTATGTTGCGGTATTTTTTGTCTACCTGCATTTTACGAAGATGCGAGCATCCAGGCAGTATGATGAGGTAAGGGCAAGGGTACTGATCTATGACAAGCATTTAGAAGAACTAGAAACATTATATAAAGAAAAAGAGAATGAAGACATTAGTCCAACGATAGTCGAGGAGGAAGACAAAGATGGAAAAATTATTGATATATAGAGAACGATTTTTGAAATTCCTCACGGCGAGAGGAAGATATATTCAATCAGGGATGAGATTCCTTGGAGGAACTGTTTTATTTTATGTATTAGGGGAATTGTTTGGATATACAGAGACCTTTTCACAGCCATTTTTTATCTTTATGATGGGAGTGATCAGTGTCTTTATTCCAATATCAGCATTATCACTGATCTTTTATGTCGTTATATTCTTAGAGTTACTTCATGTATCGTTAGAAGTGACATTATTTTTTGCACTGGTAGTTGTATTATATTTTCTTGTATATCAGAGAGTTTTTCCAGAGACAAGGATTTATCTGATGATGGTGCCAATCTTCTTTTATTTTCAACTACCTGCATGTTTACCGATCTTTGTTGGGATGTTTTGTGGAATTGCAGGACTTCCAGCGATCTTAATGGGAACAGTGATCTATTATCTGTCCAATATCCTTCAGCAGACAATGAACCAGCTGGCATCAGGATCAGCACATGGGAAGGTCTACAGTCTGATCGCGGCAAGAGCGATCGACAATAAGGATCTGCTTTTGTATTTTGTGGTATTCTGTCTGGTGACAGCACTCGTAACAGCAATTCGCAAGCGGGGAGCAGCGCATGGATGGAATATTTCAATCCTTGCAGGAGGAGTTGTATATCTGATCTGCATGTTCATAGGAGGATATCTGGTTAACAATGAGATCAATATCACATCACAGATCGGAACGATCATAGGAAGCATTGCGATCGCCCTGATCATACAGTTTTTATACAATGTGATCGACTATACCAGAGAAGAAACATTTGAATTTGAAGATGAAGAATACTATTATTATGTAAGAGCGATACCGAAAGTGACTGTGGAAGAAGAAGAATTTAATGTTACACAGATCACGGTACCATCACATAGATTTAGTTTAAAAAGAAAAGAACATAAACAAGAACATAAAGAACAGGACAAAGAAAAGGGAGAGGAAATTTGAGTAAATTTTTTGATGGACTTGAAAAATATATATATTGGACATCGATTCCGAAGATCGGTCTGAATGACATTGTAGATATTCTGATCGTCAGTGTTATGATCTATCTGATCGTCAAATGGATCAAAACAACAAGAGCCTGGGTATTATTAAAAGGGATCATTATCTTGCTTTGTATTGCATTTGCGGCATATTTACTGCAATTACATACAGTTTCATGGATTCTTTCAAATACAATGAGTGTGGGAATCACAGCGATTTTGATCGTTTTCCAGCCAGAACTCCGAAGCGCATTGGAACAGCTTGGAAGAAAGAACTGGGTGACTGATATTTTCTCTACAGATAGCCGTCAGGAAGAACTGGAATATACAGCAAGAACTCTGCAAGAGATATCAAGAGCAGCGATTGAGATGGGAAAGGTAAAGACAGGAGCACTGATTGTACTGCAAAGAGAAGTAGCACTTGGAGAGTATGAGCGTACAGGAATTCCAATTGATGCGAAGGTCAGCAGCCAGCTTCTGATCAATATCTTTGAACACAATACACCACTCCATGATGGCGCGGTGATCATTCACAACAACAGGATCGTGTCAGCAACCTGCTATCTTCCATTAAGCGATAGTGTAGAGATTGGAAAGGAAATGGGTACCAGACACAGAGCAGCAGTGGGGATCAGTGAAGTTTCAGACAGTATCACTGTGATCGTATCCGAAGAAACTGGTGGTATTTCTATCGCAAGGGATGGAAAGATCATCAGACATCTGGATCCACAGAGATTGAGAGATGAACTGGCTGTCCTGAGAGAAGAAAAAGGACAGAATAAGAAATTCAAACTATGGAAGGGGCGGAATCGAAATGAAAAAAAGAATGGAAAGTGATCTGCTTTTAAAAATAATTTCTGTTGTTTTTGCCTTTCTACTTTGGATGTTTGTTATCAACACCGATAACCCGGTCATCAAGAAGACTTTCAGCGATGTACCGGTTGATATGCTGAATGAACAGGTTTTAGACGATCTTAATCAGACTTATAAGATTGAATCTGGAGATACCGTAAGCTTTACTGTGAAGGGAAAGAAAGATGTTGTAGATCGTTTGACGAAGTCAGATTTCCGTGCAACGGCAGATGTATCTTCTATGTCAGATGTTCATGCGATCCAGATCGAAGTTGAAGCTTTACGTTATAAGAGTCAGTTAGATATCGATACAGGTGGTGCAACGGTCAAAGTCGTATTGGAAGATGTAAAGAGTGACCAGATACCAGTCAATGTTGTGGTGAAAGGAACACCAGCGAGTGGATATACGGTAAGCACGCAGACAGCAACGCCGAATCTGATCTCTGTATCTGGGCCAAAGAGTGTGGTAAGCAGGATCAAACAGATCGTAGCGAAAGTAGATGTATCCGGATTGAAGAAAGATGTAACAATGGCTCAGAATGTCAAGTGTTATGATGAAGACGGAGATGAAGTAAGTCAGGACCGCATCAAACTTGATACGACCAAGATTAAAGTAAAGATTGGATTATCAAGAACGAAGACAATACCATTTACCGTGGAAACAAAAGGAACGCCGGGCAAGGGATATGTACTTGGAAGCATTGATTATGAACCAAAACATATAGAAATTACTGGAGCTGAAGATGATCTGGAGAAGATCAGCAGTATCAAACTGGCGAATTTAGATATTAGTGATAGTACAAAGAGTATTGAAAAAACGATCAAAGCGTCCGATATTAAACTGCCAGATGGTATTACATTTGTAAAATCTGTAGATAAGATCAAGAATATCGTGATCCGTGCGAACATCGAGAAAAAGACGAAACGTACATTGATGATTCCGACAGAACAGATCGCATTGATCAATAATACGAAGAATTATGATGTCAAATTTGATGACTCAGAGTTAAAGGTGAAGATCAGCGGATTGCGCTCTGTAGTAGATAAAGTTGTAGTGAAGGATTTAAATCCAAAGATTGACATGCAGCTGTACGAACCAGGAACGCATACGGTACAGGTTCAGCTGACAAAGATCAAGAATATGTCGATTGAGAAGAACGTCAGTGCAAAGATCACGGTAGAATAAAATATAAGGAGAGATATTTACAATGGATAAGATGTTATCGGTTGTTCTTCCAGCTTATAACGAAGAACAGATGATCAAGAAAACATCACAGGTGGTAGGAGACCTGCTTGAGAAAGAACAGATTCCATATGAATTAGTATTCGTAAATGACGGATCTAAAGATCATACATGGGAGAAGATTTTAGAACTCAAGGAAGAAAGAGCACATATCAAAGGAGTCTGCTTTTCAAGAAATTTTGGAAAAGAAGGAGCCGTTTTTGCAGGAATCGCACAGGCAGAAGGAGACTGTATTGCAGTAATGGACTGTGATCTTCAGCATCCGCCAGAAACACTTATAAAGATGTATCGTTTATGGGAAGACGGATATCAGGTGATCGAGGGAGTGAAAGCATCCAGAGGAAGAGAAAGTTTCATTCACAAGATGTTTGCAAAAACATTTTACAGTATTATCAGTGATGCGACAGGAATCGATATGTCCAGAGCATCTGATTTTAAGTTGATGGATCGACAAGCAGCAGAAGAATTTCTGAAACTTCCAGAACGAAATGTATTTTTCCGTGCATTGTCATCCTGGGTAGGATTCAAGACAACATACGTAGAATTTGATGTGCAGGAACGAGAAGCAGGAGAATCCAAATGGTCATTCAAATCATTAGTACGATATGCAGTGAATAATATCACATCATTTAGCGCCGCACCAATGCAGATCGTCACATTTTTTGGCGTTGTATTCTTTGTATTTGCAGTACTACTTGGAATACAATCGCTTTATATGTATTTTTCTGGACATGCAGTTGCAGGATTCACAACAGTGATCTTGTTGTTACTGTTGGTTGGAAGCATTTTGATGTTCAGCTTAGGTGTGATCGGATATTATATCGCGAAGATTTACGATGAAGTGAAGATGCGTCCGAGATACATTATCTCAGAAGTGATCAAATCCAAAGAATAACAATACAAATCCCTGAGATCGGATGAGATGAATATCTGATCTCAGGGATTTTATATGATACAAGGAATCATTTTTTTTGAGATTTAAAAACAAGAAATTTACTGATAAAATAATTGACGATCGTAACAATAACTTGTGTTTCTAACTTGGCGATCATCTGTGGCTGATGAAGGATCTCAACACAGAAAGGAACTCCGCCCACTTCGACAGCCATGGTTACAAGACGACCGAGAACAAACTTGATGAATTCATGAATCGTATCTGCGAAGGATTCAGATTTAGACTGAAATACATATAGTTTATTTACAACAAATGCAAAACAGATCGCGATCGCAACAGAGAAAAAGTTGCTGATCTTATAATCAATTCCACATGGTCCTTTTAATAAAGCAAACATTCCAAGATTAACGAGGGTTGTCAATCCACCAAAAAACAAATAACGAATTCGCGAATCATTATATAATTTCTTTATCAAATTTAACATATCATATTACCTCCGATAGATATAAAATATTCTAAAATGTACATACATCCAATATCTTAAGACATTTTTCAGAAATTTTCAATCCAAAATGTGGTATACTAAGCGTGATAATGAACAAAAAAGGGTAAAGGAAAAGTATAATGATAAAAGAACAAAGAAAGTATTGCTATGGAGTCTATACACTGATGTTTTTACTGATGTGTATCGTGGCATTTCTGCCATTTTTTACCGAAGGAAAAAGCTTTGTATGGGGAGCAGGAGTAGAAGACGGATTAAGCCAGCATTTTTCAGCATTAACATATTATGGGAAAGCACTAAGAGAATTTTTCCGTAATCTTCTGGCGGGACACCCAAAACTTGTGATGTGGGATATGAGTCTTGGGTATGGTGCAGATATCCTCTCAACATTGAATTACTATGCGATCGGTGATCCGTTAAACCTCCTCTATGGATTTGTTTCGCCAAAGAATACAGAAACTATGTATGATTTCATGATCTTGTTACGAATGTATCTGGCAGGGATCACGTTTATCATGTATGCAAGAAAAATGAAAAAACGAAGTTATGGAACAGTAATCGGGGCACTGGTCTATGTATTCAGCGGATTTTGCTTTCGACTAGGACTGCGCCATCCATTCTTCATCAATCCGATGATCTATTTTCCGCTGTTATGTCTTGGGATTGAGAAAATCTATCAGAGGGAAAGACCGTATGTATTTATTTTCGCAGTCTGCGTATCAGCAATGAGCAATTATTATTTCTTATATATGCTGACGATATTTGCGGTGATCTATGCGTGGATCCGTTTTTATAAATACACCGAAGAAAACAAGATGAAAAACTTTTTTCTGACGATCTTGAAGTTTGGAATATATTATACACTTGGAATTGCAATGGCAGCAGTGATTTTACTGCCATCCGTCATAGGATTTCTAGGAAATGGCCGTTACGGCAATGGGGTTGACTGGAAATCATTGATCGTATATCCAGGGAAATATTATCTGCTGTTTATTGAAAACTTTATTGGATACGGAAATATGGGCAGCAATACGAACGCAGGATATCTGCCGATCGTTGGGATCGTTGTATTATTTACACTGTTTTCACAGAGAATGAAACATAAAAAATACAGAGCGGCATTTATAGCAAGTATCATTGCTTTGATTCTTCCAATCTTTGGATATGCATTTAATGGGTTTTCCTATGCAAACAACCGGTGGGCATTTGCACTGAGCTTTATTGTGGCATTGTTGACAGCAGAAATGTATCCACGTCTGTTTGTGATGTCAAAACGACAGCAGATCGGGATTGGAGCAGGAATCATCATATATACTGTATTTTGTATCATCGTAAATGCATCAGGAGAAGAAATCCTGAAGAATAAAGGGATCATGGCAGCCTGTGGATTAATTGCAGTATTTTATATTCTATTGTTGATTTTTCAAAGACTTGGCTATGATGCACAGAAGAGAACTGTGCGAGTGAGCATGGCAATCTTGCTCCTGATATCAGTGGGAGTGCATGGATATTACAGATTCGATCCAAAAGGATATGCTTATACACAGGAATTTATGGATCATGGACAAGCATATCGAACATTGAAGGAAGATAATATCCGTATGCTGAGTAAGGTAAATGATCCATCTGTTTATCGAGTACATGCAGAGGGATATCGATATAAAAACTATGGACTGATCAACCATTTGAATACGATCAGTGGATATTACAGTATCACAGCAAAATGTGTGACAGATACGATCAAAGGATATGATACGTTGGGAATGCAGTATGCAGATAAATATAAAGGAGTCGATCAAAGACTGGGACTCCTGTCATTAGCTGGCGTAAAATACATAACAGTAGCACATAACAGTCAGGTTGCAAAAGACGTAAGTTCCAAGGGGGATGTACCATACGGAGTTGAGAAACTAAGTAAAAAAGGAAATATCACATTATATAAGAACAAATATGCACTGCCATTTGCATATGCATATGATTCTTATATGACAGAGCAGCAATACGAGCAGTTAAATGGAATCGGCAAGGAACAGGCAATGCTTGCACAGATCATATTGAATCAGCATCCGGCAGACAAAGAGATTCAACACAACGAACAAAGAAAAGATCCTGATATACAGACGATCTCATTGCCAGAGACAAGGATCTCATCTCCAAAAGGGAAGAAATATGCGGAGATTACGGTGCCAGTAGAGAAAGACAAGGAAACTTATCTGTATTTTAAAAATCTCGTTTACCATGGAAAGAGAAATGGAGACGATAACTTCATACTGACTGGAAGAAAGGGAACAAAAGGAATCCTTGTGACACAAAACGATGTACAACAGAAAATTCATATTCAAAGCACCTTCAATCCATACTATTTTGGAAGAAAAGATTACATTGTAAAGATCAATCATCAGACAAGCAAGGCAAAAGAAAAAGTAAGATTAAATTTCTTGTCTCCAGGTGAATATGAATTTGATGATATCAGTTTGATCACAGTTCCTAAAAAAGATGTTCTTGCCAGATTAAAGAAACGCAAGGAGAACTCAATGAAACAGATCCAATACGAAGGAAATCATTTCAGAGGAGTCTATCATGCGAAAAAAGACCAGATTCTGTGTGTAACGATTCCATACTCCAAAGGATGGAAAGCAACAGTCAATGGAAATCGCACAAAGATTTATAAGGCAAACGGGATGTTTATGGGGATCATAATGAAAAAAGGAACACAAAGTGTCAAATTAGATTATGAAACACCAGGATTAAAAATAGGGGCATGGATCAGTCTGGTGGCATGGATCGGACTGGGAATATATGGATTGTACTTTGAAAAGTACAGAAAAAAGCTATTAAATCAACGTTAAAATAAGAAGAGATACTGGTAAAAATACAAAAAACATGATAAAATAGCCCTTAGACAAATGTTACAAAAATGTTAAATGAGTGGGAGGAACTATGAAAAACGTAAAAAAAATGATACAGGCAGGATTAAAGAAATTCACAGTGATCACTATCTTAGGTGTATTTCTTATGACAAGCTTGATTCCAGTATCCGCAGCAACGAAAGTATCAAAGATCAAATGGTCAGCATATAGAAAGACAATGTATGTTGGAAATGCACAGAGATTTGCAGTGAAGATCACACCAGCCAAAGCATCCAAAGCGAAGCTTGGATGGAAAACAAGTAATAAGAAGATTGTCAAAGTCAGTGCAAAAGGAGTTGTCACACCTGTCAAAGCAGGAAAAGCAACCATCACATGTTACGTGAAATCACAAAAATCAAAGAAAGTAACATGCAAAGTCACAGTAAAGAAACAGAAAGTGACAGCGATCACATTTGCAAAAGCAAGCGTAGCCGTACAGAAAGGGAAAAAGGTCAGCAATCCAGCGATCGTAACACCAACTTACGCAGCAAATAAAAAGGTAACATACAAATCTTCTAGCACAAGCGTGGCAACAGTCAGCACAAGTGGAGTTGTAACAGGAAAGAAAGTCGGAACAGCAACGATTACAGCAACAGCAGCCGATGGATCAAAGAAGAAAAAAAGTTACAAAGTAACTGTTGTAGCACCAATCACAAAAAACAGTGCCAAGTTTATCGCACACCGCGGATTAAGTGCCAAAGCACCAGAGAATACGATCAAAGCCTATGAATTAGCGGGTGGAGCAGGATTCTGGGGAGCAGAAACAGATGTCCGTATGACAAAAGACAAGAAATTCATTCTGCAGCACGACCTGACATTTAAGAGATTATGCGGAGTTGATAAGAAACCAGAGGATATGACATTATCAGAAATCCAGAAACTGACGATCAAATCCGGAAACAACATTTCAAAATACAGAAATGTAAAATCAGCAACAACAGTTGCAACTTTAGAAGATTATTTAACAACATGCAAGAAGTACAACATGGTGCCAGTTATCGAGATCAAGATGGAATTCGTAGAATACGGAAGTGAAACAACCAATGACTCTCGAATGCAGGCAGTGACAAAGAACAACATGGAAGATTTGTATGCATTAACAAATCAGATCATGGGGAATAAAGAATACATGTTTATTGCCTATGACTTTGAAACAATGGTACAGATGAGAAAAGTCTTAGACGATAACGCAACAACATCCACAAATGTAAAATTACAGCATGTAACAAACAATCCAGATCAGGGAATGATCAATTATTACAAGAAACGTAAGATTGAATTGGATGCAAATTGTGATAAGATTTCACTCTCAGACATCAAGGCATTCAAAGATGGTGGAGTGAATGTAGGACTTTGGACTGTGGACGATACAGAAAGAGTCGCAGATTATATTGCACAGAAAGTGGATTATATTACAACGAATACAAAGTTCTGGTAAGAATAGAAACCATAAGAAAAGAGACAGCAGATGAAGATGTTTGTTGTCTCTTTTTTTGGTGTTATGGTTTGTGGTATAATTAAAACGATCACCATCTATCACAACATCAAGAAGAGATAAATTAGTTACATGGCTAGGAGAATGAATCAGAATGCTCTGCGAAAGCAAAATGGACACAGAAAGAGTCTTTCAGATTGTGAAGACAGCAAAAGAATACCAGAGAAGAAAGTAAGATGAAAAGAAAAATTACAGAAATGTAGTAATTATGTTATATATATGTTAAAATAAAGGATATATGCCAAGGAGACAGGCAGAAAATACAGAGAAAAAGAATCAAAAGGAGAGAAGGGTTATGAGCCAGAAGGAAAGAGTTGATTTGATCGAGGTAGATTTATTGGATATGTGTAAATATATTCTGTCAAAGTGGGTGTTTATTTTGATAGGAATGGTAGTATTCGCTGGAGCTGGATTTGGGTATGCGAAGGTGAAGAGCGTGACAGAGTATAGCTCTAAGATGCAGGTATATGTTACTGTGCCTAAGACATCGGATAAGGTGCTGATCAGGGATAGTGCTAGTGAGATGGCATATGATTATGCAAAGTTGGTAAAGACAGATTTAATTATTGATAAAGTTGCAAAAGAAGTCAAATTGCCAAAAAATGAAGTGAAAGAAGCAATTTCAGCAGAAGTTGTTGATCCTACTAGGTTGATTGAAATTAAAGTTAGTTCAATGGACAAAAAAAAGACAGAGAAAATTTCAACAGAAATTTTGCCCACTTTCCAAAATGTTGTATCAAAATCATTAGGCAGAAGTAAGCCAGTTGTCGTGGATTATCCATCAAAAGTAGAGGCAACAAAAACTATTTCTACTAAAAGAATGGTAATGATGGGTGCTGCAGGGGGATTTTTACTAACTTTTGTGATTTCTTTTGTAGGATATATTGTTAGCTTATATAAGAAAATTTCACAAAAATAACGTATGAGGGATGAAAAGGATGAAAATAAAAAGGTCACAAATACAGAATTTAATAATTTATATTGGTGATGTTTTTGGAATTACAATTGGATATTTTTTGATGTCACATATTAGACTGTATAAATATGTTAGTGGAGTATGGACACAGGATAACCGAGTAATTTATCGTTGGCTTATTGCTATATTTGTACTTACTATAGTATATCTTGCAATTGATCCAAATCAGGAATTCTTTAAAAGAAAGTTTTGGAAAGAATTCTGGGCAAATTTGAAAACGAATGTTGTAACAGCGGCATTGATGGCAACAGTCGCATATTTGATTGATGATGCAAGAGATTATTCTAGATTTATTTATTTAACAACAATGGTATTTAGTTTCTGCTGGATGCAGATATCACATATGATTTATCGTTGGTATATTTTAAAGTATAGGCCATATAATTCTGTTACTCGAAAGATGTTAATTGTTACAACCTCTGATAGAATGAATGAGGTTGTAAGAAGTATTATCAAAGAGAAAACATGGAATCTTTGGGTTACAGGAATTATTATTACTGATACAGATTTAGTAGGACAGCATGTTATGGAAATTCCTATTGTGGCTAATCGGAATACAATGTTTCAATATGCGATACGTGAAGTTGTAGATGAAGTGTTTATTTTAGTGCCAGAGGAACCGGATAAACAGATTCAGAAATTAGTCCAGAAGTTTGAAGAAATGGGAATTACAGTTGATTTAAATATTAATTTATATGAACTAGATGTAGAGAGCGGAACAAAATATTTAAATCGAGTGGGAAAATATCCAACGATTACATTTGCACAAAGAGAGATTCCTTTACATATGGTTGCAATGAAACGTTTGCTTGACATTATAGGAGCAATTGTTGGATTGCTTATAACAGCAGTTGTAACAATTATTCTAGGACCATTGATCAAATTAGAATCTCCAGGACCGTTATTCTTTTCACAAAAGAGAGTTGGGAGAAATGGACGTATTTTTAGGATATATAAATTCCGTTCTATGTATGCAGATGCAGAAGAACGAAAAAAAGAATTGATGGGACAAAATGAGATGAATGGATTGATGTTCAAGATGACAGATGATCCAAGAATTACAAAGATTGGGAAGTTTATTCGTAAGACAAGTTTAGATGAATTACCCCAGTTTTGGAATGTATTGAAAGGTGATATGAGTCTTGTTGGGACAAGACCGCCAACGATAGATGAATTTGAGCAATATGAAGGATATCATAAACGTCGATTGAGCATGACCCCAGGTCTGACGGGCGTATGGCAGGTAAGTGGTCGTAGTGATATAAACGATTTTGAAGAAATTGTAAAAATGGATGTTGAATATATTAATAATTGGTCACTTAAAAAAGATATTGAAATTATATTAAAAACTATAAAAGTAGTTGTGGCTAATGATGGAGCTCGGTGAAAAGATTTTATATTTGAGGAAAAAGGATGATAATTTTACATTATTTTTTGGGATTTCCACCATATAGGACAGGTGGATTGACAAAATTCGCGATGGATTTAATGAAGTCACAAGTTAAAGATGGGAATCAAGTAATAGGTTTATGGCCGGGAGAAATAAGAAAATATGGGGGGAATCCTGTTTTAAAAAATAAAGGTAAAATTAATGAGATTAATAGTGTTGAATTAATTAATCCTTTGCCTGTTCCGTTGGATGAGGGAATAAAAGAAATAGATGTTTTTATGAAATCATGTGACGAGAAAATATATCAAAATTTTTTAAAAAAAATTAAACCTGATGTAATTCATGTCCATACATTGATGGGTATATATAAAGAATTTTTTATGGCAGCTAATAATCTTGGAATAAGAATGATTTTTACAACGCATGACTATTTCGGTATTTGCCCTAAAGTGACGATGTATAAAAATAATAGATGTTGTGAAGGAAGATTAGATTGTAGAGATTGCATACAGTGTAATAGTAATGCGTTATCTCTAAAAAAAATAAAAATTTTACAGTCAGGAATATATCGTACTATGAAAGATTCTTTCATAGTAAAAAAAATGAGGAGAAAGCATAGAAATCAATTTTATACAATTGAAAATAGTAATAATATAGTAGCCGAGAAAAAATATAAAGAACGAATGCAAGAATATCGGCTGTTAAGGGAATATTATATTGATATAATTCAAATGGTAGATTGCATACATTTTAATTCGACAATAACAGAAAAGATATATAAAAAATATATTACACCTAAGTCTGACAAAGTAATATCTATTACACATCAGGAAATTGGGAAAAAAATTGTAAGAAAAGAAAAATCAGATCAATTTAGAATTACGTATTTAGGTCCAATTAAGCCACATAAGGGATATTTCATTTTAAAGCAAGCTTTAGATGAACTTTGGAATGAAGGGAAAAGAGATTTTATTTTAAATGTGTTTAGTGCTGTAGAAAATCCTCCTAGTTATATGTATGTGAAAGAAAATGGTTATAAATATGAGGAGTTAGAACAAATATTTGCAAAAACAGACGTGGTAATCGTTCCAAGTGTATGGTATGAAACATTTGGTTTTACTGCGTTAGAAGCAGTTAGCTTTGGTATTCCAGTAATTATAAGTGATCATGTGGGAGCGAAAGATGTAGTAGGATCATTTGGATTTATTTTTAAATCGGGAAATGTAACGTCTTTAAAGGACACACTAAAAAAATGTAATGCTTCTACTATTGATAAAATGCGAGAAAATATAAAAAATAAATTTAAGGTAAAAACATGGCCAATGTTTTGCAAAGAAATGTATGATATATACTTGGAAAATAAGTGAGTAGAGGAGAATTTATAAATGTATAAAGTATCGTTTGTAATACTACATTATGAAAACATTAGAGATACGAAGAAATGTATTGACTCTTTAGAAAAGTATCTTTTGGACAAAAATGTGAGTATTGTTGTAGTTGATAACGGATCAGTTAAAGAAAAATGTGACGATTTAGAAAACAAGTATGAGGGTAAAAATGTATTTCTTCTAAAATTAGAAAAAAATCTTGGATTTGCAAAGGGCAATAATAAAGGATATCTTTATGCCAAGAATGTGTTGAAATCTGATTTTATTATTTTATGTAATAATGATTTGATATTTAGACAGCAAAATTTTATTGAAAAAATGTTATTGGAATATGAAAAAGATACATTTGACGTAGCGGGGCCTAAGATTGTATCATTAGTAGATGGAATGAACCAAAATCCGGTTAATCGAGAGTTAAAAACAATGTCAGATGTAAAAAAAAGACTTTTGAAGTTACAAATTTTGTTTATTCTGAATTATTTGAATATGGATGCTTTTTTTCAAAGTATATTTTCAAAAAAAGTTACGGAGTTTAATTCAAACACAAGAGAAGACTATCAATTGCATGGAGCATGTTTGATTATGGGACCTAGATATATAAAAGAGTTTGATGGATTATATGATAAGACATTTATGTATGGAGAAGAAGATATATTGAGATATCAGATTGATAAATATCATTTGAAAATGAAATATATTGGGGAATTAGAGGTTTATCATAAAGAAGGGGCTTCTACAGAAAAATTATATACAAATAGCAAGTTGAAAAGACGGTTTATATATAAAAATAGGATACAAAGTGTAAAATTATTACAAAAGATGATGGATAGCAAGGAAATGAAAAATGGGTACAGCAAGTGAAGAAAATAATAGTCAGAAATTATTAGAAGTATTATATATACTTATGATAATAAATTATATGATAGTAACGATTGTTTTTAAAGACAATGTAATATTAAAATATCTAAGAGATATCATATTATTTTTATTAATTATTAATTGCGCTTTGAATAGAAAGATATTGTTAAATAGTGAAAATATTTTTCTTTGGATATTTATGATTTTTTTAGTAATAAGTATTCCTAAATCGACAAGTTTTGGAGCAGCTATTATATCAATAAGGAGATATATGATTCCGATAGCATTGTTGATAGTTTCTTGTAATATAAATTTGATAACAAATTATAAAAAATTTTTAAAATTTGTTATGTATAGTGCTGTTATATTAGCTGTGCTTGGGATATTTCAAGCACAAATTTTAGGAGATCAATTTTTAATAAAATTGGGTTATCCAGTAGTGTATTTAAATGCATATCAAAAAGAAATGTTATATAATTCTTTTTATTTTGGTGGGTTAGGAATGCAACGTGTAGTAGCAACATTTAGTAGTTCTAATATATGTGGCTTGTTTTTTGGAATAACTTTAACTTATTTAGTTATTTTTTATAATGAAATACAATCAAAGTATAAAAACATATATTTGATTATAATTGGAATTGCATATATATTAACTTTTTCAAGATCTAATTTTTTGGCAATGCTTATTATTATTTTAGTATTTGCATATAAATATATACCATATCGTGAAATTGCGATTTTCATAGGTATTGGAATTGTGTGTGTAGTAGCATTGAGTATATTTCAAGGGGAGAATGGTATTATATTTAAAATATGGAATTGGGTAGTTTCGACATTTAATATGACGGATACGTCAGCTGCTGGAAGGTCAGGAATTTGGAAAGAAGCGTTGAATCAAGTAATTAAAAGTCCTATGGGAATTGGTTTTGGACATGTGGGTAGCTTAGTAGACGCTTCAGCCGGTAATTTAGTATTCTCAGCTGAAAATTCCTATATTAATATAGCATTAGACACAGGATGGTGTGGATTAATTTGCTATTTTATGTTTTGGTTAACGTTATTAATAGATTTATGGAAGAATCAAAAAAATTATGAAAATCAAAATGATTTTTTTGGAAAAAAAATATGTTTAGCAAGTAGAGCAATACTTCTGTATTTAATGATAGTAATGTGTTTTTCTAACCATATTCAAGATATGGAGATAATAACGTTTGCATATATGATAATAGGAAGTGCTGAGCATTATATATTGCATAAAGAAAAAATGGTTTGAGAGGAAAATGTTGTATGAGTAATAAAAAAGTTTTGATTTTATCGGCAATTGATCCAACAAGAGCGTATTCTTGTATTAAGTATTTGTATTTTAAATTGAAAGAAAGAAAAATACGGGGAGAATGTTGGTGCAGAGTTGAAAAAAATTCAATGGATACATATCAGACTTGGGGGGATAATGTATATTCTTTTTGTGAAAGTAGATTAGGGAATATCCCTAAAATTAGAACATTTTATATGAAATACAAAGGTTTTATACAGGCATTGAAATATAGAAATAATACCATAATATGTCATGATTTATTTCATTATAAAACATGTTTAATAGTTAAGAAATTTTTCCCTAAAACCAAGATAATATTGTATTTTACAGAAATATATAATAATCAACATACTAGATTTTTGCAGAAATTACAGTCTTATTTTGAAAAACATAATAATGATATGGATTTAATGATAGAATGTGATTATTTAAGAGAAAAGTATAGGCATGATCATGATGAAGTTAAGAGAGATAGTGAGACTATTTTAAACACAATTCCATTGACAGAAGTTAAACAATACATAGAAAAACAAAAATGTAAAAATAGTAGGCCGATTGTTGTATATTCAGGTGGAATTCATGAAAAAGGTGAATTTAATATTATCATAGATGCTATGAAAAATATAAAACTAGATTTTGAATTAGATTTTTATTGCTTTGGTCCAGAAGATGTAATAGAGGATTTGAGATTAAATTGCGAGAAAAAATTAAAAGATAAATATAGAATAATAACAAATCAACCGAGAGAAAAAGTGTTAGAGCAAATAAGAAATGCTGATGTCGGGATTGTTTATTATGATCCTGAATATAGTATTAATACTTTGTATGCGGCACCAACAAAGTTTTTTGAATATGTAAGTTTGGAAATTCCAGTTGTTTGTTCAGCAAATTTATCACTTATGGATATAATTGATAAATTTGGACTCGGGGAGTATATGAAAGAAAATAATGAAAAAGGAATGGGAGAGTGTATTGAGAATCTGCTTAAATCGGAAGAAAAAAGAAGAAAGATAATGAAAAATGAAAAGGAAGCCTTTAAAAATTATTTGTGTTATGAAGAACAAAGTAAAAGAGCTTTACAGAAGATTTTCAATATTATTTAGTAAGAAGGGAAAATGATTTAGGTGGAAGAATTAACGATAAAAGAAATACATAAGGCTACTATAGATAATTTAAAGAAAATAATAGAGATTTGTGATAAAATTCATGTGAATTACTTTCTGGCTTATGGGTCATTAATAGGTGCAATAAGACATAAAGGATTTATACCATGGGACGATGATTGTGATCTTGTTATGTTACGACCAGATTATGAAAAATTTATGAGTTATTGTATACAACATGAAAAAGAATTATATCCATATAAATTATTATGCAGGGAAAATACTAAAAATTATCCATATAACATAGCTAGATTTAATGATATGAGATATAAAGCTATTTATGATAATGTGCAACAATATGAATCAGGTTTATTTGTAGATATATATCCATTAGATGGAATTGATAATTTAGATAAAGAAAGTATAGAGGCACTAGATAAAAAAAGAGATTATTTAATAAAAATGATTTTGTGGGCAATAGATGATCATTATGAACCGTCAACACATAATAAATGGTATCGTTCAGTTATCAAATATTTTATAAGATTGTACGCAAAATTAAGAGGTGCTGGATATTTTTTAGACAAAATGGAAAACATGAAAAATCTTTATAGTTTTGAAAAAAGTGAGTATGTTGCTGAAATGACATGGGATGTACAAACAGTTATTTATGAGAAAAAATGGTTTTCGGATTATATTACTGTTAAATTTGAAAATATAGATGTAAAAATACCTAAAGAATATGATGCATTTTTGAAGGTTCACTATGGTGATTATATGCAATTGCCAAAGATAGAAGATAGAGTGCCTAGTCACGGATATAAACTTTATTTAAGAGAATAGGAGTAGCGACGAATATGAAGAAAAAGGTAATGCTAGTTTTTGGAACAAGACCAGAAGCAATAAAAATGTGTCCATTGGTTAAAGAACTAAAAACAAGAAATACTATAGAAACTATAGTATGCGTAACGGGGCAGCATCGAGAAATGTTAAAACAGGTACTGGATGTATTTGAGGTTGTTCCAGATTATGATTTGGAAATAATGAAGGAAAAGCAAACATTATTTGATGTTACAATTAATATTTTAAACAATATAAAACCAGTATTAGAGAAAGAAAAACCGGATGTTGTTTTAGTGCATGGAGATACAACAACAACTTTTGCAGCAGGATTAGCAGCATTTTATTTGCAAATTCCAGTAGGACATGTTGAAGCTGGATTACGTACATATAATATTTGGTCTCCATATCCAGAAGAATTTAATAGACAGGCGGTTGGGATTGTAGCAAAATATAATTTTGCTCCAACATTATTAAGCAAAGAAAATCTTATTAAAGAAGGTAAAAAAGAAGAAAATATTTGGATTACTGGAAATACTGCAATTGATGCGTTGAAGACAACAGTTAAAGAGGAATATGTTGATGAAAATATAAAATGGGCAGAAAATAATAGATTAATTACAATTACAGCACATCGAAGGGAAAATTTGGGAGAACCAATGAAAAATATGTTTCGTGCTATAAAAAGAGTAATTGATGAACATGACGATGTTAAAGCTATTTATCCAATTCATATGAATCCAGTAGTAAGAAAGACTGCAAAAGAAATATTTGGTGAGGATGATAGAGTTCGAATAATAGAACCATTAGATGTTTTAGACTTTCACAATTATATGCATCATAGTTATTTGATATTAACAGATTCGGGTGGAATTCAAGAGGAAGCTCCAGCTTTGGGGAAACCGGTATTGGTAATGAGAGATACAACAGAACGTCCAGAAGGTATAGAAGCAGGAACATTGAAGTTAGTAGGCACAGATGAAGAGACTATATACAAAGAATTTACAAAATTATTAGATGATAATGAAGCATATAATCAGATGTCACACGCGTCCAATCCATATGGGGATGGATATGCAAGTAAAAGAATCGCTGATATTTTAGAGTATGGGGAAATTCAAGAAAAATTATAATTAAAATATATAGATCTTAAATATGAAATTGTATAATAAAAATATATTAAAAAGAGAGGGGTGTGGAGCAAAAAATGGAAAAAAAACATATATTTTTAATAGGAGCTAAAAGTTTAGGTGCATATGGTGGATATGAAACATTTGTTAATAAATTAACGGAATACCATCAATATAATGAAAAATTAAAATATTATGTTGCATGCAAAGAAAATGGCGATGGTAGCATGAATCCGTATGATATAAATGACGTTAATATTATATCGGATAAAGAATTTGAATATAATAATGCATATTGCTTTAGAATCCATATTCCAGAAAAATTAGGCGCAGCACAAGCAATTTATTACGATATCCAAGCATTAAAAAAGACATGTCAAATAATAGAAAAACAACATTTAAAAGATCCTATAGTTTATATTATGGCATGTAGAATTGGACCGTTCATTAAAAAATATTATAAAAAAATTCATAGTTTAGGTGGGAAAATTTATTTAAACCCAGATGGACATGAGTGGATGAGAGCAAAATGGAATTTTGTGATTCGAAAATACTGGAAATATTCAGAAAAAACAATGGTAAAATATAGTGATCTTGTTATATGTGATTCAATTAATATAGAAAAATATATTCACAAGGCTTATGATAGTAAGGGTTTGAAAGGAAAAAATCCTAGTACTACATATATTGCGTACGGAGCAGAGACAAGAAAAAGTAAAATAAGTAATGATGATGAGAAACTACAACAATGGTATAAAAAGTATGATGTTAATGTGAATCAATACTATTTAGTGGTTGGTAGATTTGTTCCAGAAAATAATTATGAGACGATGATTAGAGAGTTTATGAAAAGCACTACAAAGAAAGACTTTGTTATTATAACAAATGTTAATAAAAAATTTTTGGAAGAGCTTCAGGAAAGATTAAATTATAGAATTGATAAGAGAATTAAGTTTGTTGGGACAGTGTATAATCAAGAATTACTAAAAAAAATAAGAGAGAATGCGTATGGATATTTCCATGGACATGAAGTAGGGGGAACAAATCCCAGTTTATTAGAAGCACTTGGAAGTACAAAGATTAATTTGCTTTTAAATGTGGGTTTTAATAAAGAGGTAGCGAAAGATGCAGCATTTTACTGGTCAAAGAAGAGTGGAAGTTTAGCTCGTTTAATTGAAAAAGCAGATAAACTCAATGATGAAGAAATTGAAATGATGGGATTGAAAGCTAAAGATAGAATTCAAAAAGCCTATAGTTGGAAATATATTGCAGATAGATATGAAGAAGTATTTTCTAAGTGAGTTTGATAAAGACCATAAGAAGTATGTTTTTTTGTTATAAGATAAATGCTACATATAATAATTTACAATACGAATTTAGTATAAAAAGATTTTTAAACGGATTTATGGCCGGAAATTTAGATGGGGTGCAAAGTTATTGGTATTTGTATGCTTATTTAGGAATTTTATTAATATTACCATTTATGCAAAGAATAGCAAATGGTTTAACGAAAGTAGAAGTAAGTGTATTATTAATTGGGCATTTTTTGTTTTGCTCATTTTTACCTATAATGAATTTAGTGTTATCAAGCTATAAATTAGATACGATATGTCTGAGTAATGATTTTAGTGTTCCGTTTATTGTAGTAAAGGCTTTTTTTATCCGATAATTGGATATTATTTAGAATATTTTATAGATATTTCAAAATTTAGAAAAAGGCATATAATACGAATGATAATTTTATTAATAGTTGGAATTTTAATATCGAATTGCTGTACATATATAGAGAAAATACAAATAGGAAGTTATACACAAAATTATGTAGAGTTATTTGATTATATGAGTGCGATAATTATATTTTTGTTAATTAAATATATTGTATGCAATTTTGAAAATATATTTATAAAAAATGCTAGGAAGATTTGTATATTGGGATCATTAACATTAGGAATTTATTTATTGGATCCATATTTGAAATTATTTTTGTATTATAAATATGAAATGTTTATGATTCAGAAATTTCCAGTATTGGTAGTTTCAATTGGTTGGGTTTTAATTAGTATGTTTTTAGGTGCAACAATTACTGCTATTATTAGAAAGCTGCCGGGATTGAAGAGAATATTGTAATATATTATTTTTAAAAGTATTATAATAGTAGATGGTTTTAAAAATGGAGAAAATAAATGGGTAATATTAAAAAAAAGTATAAGAGACTTGGAGAAAATACTTTATGGATGCTTATTGGTAATTTTGCAACAAAATTGCTGTCATTTTTTATGGTTCCATTGTATACGGCTTATCTAAGTACAACAGATTATGGTACGGCAGATTTAATGACAACAACAGTAAGCCTTTTGTCACCAATTTTAACTGTTGCGGCATCTGAAGGGGTTCTTCGATTTACACTAGAAAAGAAAGATAAAGATGATAATAAACAGGTATTAAGTTTATCATTGACAATTGGTTTTATTGGATTTGTTATACTACTTTGTATATCACCAATTATTCGCAAGTATGTTGCATTCAGAGAATATTATGAAATTTTTATAATTTATTATGTCTTTTACAATTTGCTTTGGATTATTCAACAATATATAAAGGGTATGGATCATGTTAGACAATATGCGATTAGTGGTTTTTTATCTACAGTTGGAAGCATTGTTTCGAACATTGTATTTTTAACTGTTTTTAAAATTGGTATTAAAGGTTATTTATATGCACAAATTCTGGCATGTGTAGTACCAGTTGTATATTTAGTGTTTAAGGAGAAAATCTACAAAAAAATTATTTGTCCGCAAAGAATATCGAAGAAATTAGTATATAGATATTTGCTATATTGTTTACCATTAATTCCTAATCAGCTTAGTTGGTGGATTAATAACTCATCGGATAAATATATTTTAAATTTTTTTTGGGGACTTTCGTTTACGGGAATATATTCTGTAGCTTATAAAATTCCTACTATTTTAAATGTCGTAGGTGGAATTTTTGCATCTTCCTGGCAGATTTCATCAGTTGAAAACTTTGGATCAAACGATTCAAAAGAATTTTATGCATCAGTGTATAAAAAATATTTTTCCTTGTTTGCACTAGTGTCGGCTTGTATTATTTTGTTTATTAAAATTTTAGCATCAATATTATTTGCAAAGGATTTTTATAATGCATGGCCATATGCAGCGTTGTTAGTGATAGCTTCCTTAGTACAAGCAATGGGACAATTCTATGAAACGATTTATATTTGTGCAATGAAATCAGCAGCATTATTAATGACGACACTTTTAGCAGCAGCAGTTAATACAGGGTTTAATTTTCTTTTAATTCCGAAATATGGAGCATATGGAGCATGTTTAGCGACTATTATGGGTTATTCAGTAATGTATATGGTTCGTATTGTTGATTCAAGAAGGATATTTAGATTTGATGTGAATTATCAAAGAAATATAATGACATTAATATTGTTAGCAATAGAGGTTGCAGCCGTTTGTTTACGTATTTCAGGATGGATATGCATTGATGTTGTATGTGTGTTTAGCATTTCATGGATTAATCGTGAAATTTTTAGAGATATTTATACAATAATATCAAAGGTAATACCAATAAAAAGGTAGATAATAAAAAATTTGATAAAGAACTGTACAAATTAGGTTAGATGTGGTAAATTTAGTTAGAAATAGTCATTTATATTTAAGACCTAACTCTTGATAAGGGTTAGGTTTTAAATATAAAATTATGTTCACGAAAAAGATGAAAGGAAATAAAATGAACAAAAAAGAACAGGACATATTGAAAAAAATATTTTTAGAACCATATATAAATCAAAGAATATTATCGGAAAAATCAGGATATTCATTAGGTACAGTAAATTATGCAATGAAAAGTTTGAATAAAGAAGGATATATAGATGAATTAGCAACGCTAACATCAAAAGCACAAGATGAATTTAAAGAAAAAAAACCTAAAAGAGCAATTATTTTAGCAGCAGGTTTTGGAATGAGGATGGTTCCAATCAATACAGAGACAACAAAGGGATTAATAGAAGTAAATGGAGAGGTATTAATAGAAAGAACAATTCGTCAACTTCATGAAGTAGGAATTACGGAAATTTATGTTGTGGTTGGATTCATGAAAGAACAGTATGAGTATTTAATTGATGAATTTGATGTAGAATTAATAGTTAACTCTGAATATGCTACAAAAAATAATTTACATTCCATAAAATTAGCAGTAGATCATTTAGAAAATGCTTACATTATTCCATGTGATATTTGGTGTAGGGAAAATCCATTCTCAAAATATGAATTATATTCATGGTATATGGTAAGTGATCTTGTAGATGATGAAAGTAGTGTTAGAGTTAATCGTAAGATGGAATTAGTTTCAGTTCAGAAGAAACTCGGTGGAAATTCTATGGTTGGAATATGCTATTTAGTAAAAGAAGATGCTGAAATCGTAAAACAAAAAATTATAGAATTATCAAAAAATCGTTATTATGATGATGCATTTTGGGAAGAGGCATTATATAAAAAAGATCGTATGATTGTAGCAGCTAAGGTGGTTCATTCTGTGGATGTTGTAGAAATTAATACATATGAACAGTTAAGGGAACTGGATAGTGATTCTAATCAATTAAAAACAGATGCAATAGATGTTATTTGTAATGCATTGGATGTAAAAAATGATGAAATCAGTAATATATCTGTACTAAAAAAAGGAATGACGAATCGATCATTTTTGTTTGAATGTAAAGAAAAGAAATATATTATGAGAATTCCAGGGGAAGGCACAGATCAATTAATAAATCGTCAAGAAGAGGCGGAAGTATATAATTGTATTAGAGATAAAAATATTTGTGATGACATTGCATATATAAATCCAGATAATGGATATAAAATTACAGAATTCTTAGAAGGAGCAAGAGTGTGTGATCCATTAGATGAAGATGATATAAAAAAATGTATGAAGTGTTTACGTAATTTTCATCAAAAAAAATTGAAGGTAGAACATGATTTTGATTTGTTTGGACAGATTGAATTTTATGAAAAATTATGGAATGGGAAATCTTCTGTGTATAGGGATTATTTGAAGACAAAAAGGAATGTGTTAGATCTAAAAGAGTATGTCCAGAAAAATATAGAAGTAAAGACATTAACACATATTGATGCGGTTCCAGATAACTTCTTATTTGTAGATAAAGATGGAAAAGAAGATATTCGACTAATAGATTGGGAATATGCAGGAATGCAAGATCCACATGTAGATATTGCAATGTTTTGTATTTATTCTTTATATGATAAGACACAGGTAGATCATTTAATAGATATATATTTTGAAGATGAATGTAAACAGAGTATTAGAATAAAAATTTATTGTTACGTTGCAATTGCTGGATTACTATGGAGTAACTGGTGTGAATACAAGAGAACTTTAGGAATTGAATTTGGTGAATATTCACTTAGACAATATCGTTATGCGAAGGAATATTATCGAATAGTACAAGAAGAATTAAAAAAGTTGAAGGAAGGAAGAGAGGTTATACAAAATGTATAAAGTGGAAAGAGCGATTATAATGGCAGCTGGCTTTGGTAGCAGAATGCAGCCAGTTACTTTAAAAACGCCCAAACCATTAGTTAGGGTTAATGGGACTAGGATGATTGATACAGTAATCAATGGACTGCATGAAAATGGAATTACAGAAATTTATATAGTAGTAGGTTACTTGAAAGAGAAATTTAAAGTTTTGGAGAAAGAGTTTTCTGGTATTAAATTAATAGAAAATCCATATTATGATGAATGTAATAATATTTCGTCATTATATGTTGCAAGAGAGTATTTAAAAGATGTAATGATTCTCGATGGGGATCAGATAATTTATAATTCACAGATTTTAACTCCGGAATTTGAACGTTCGGGATACAATAGTGTTTGGGTAGAAGAAGAAACGGATGAATGGTTACAGACGGTGGAAGATGGGATTGTAACCTCATGTAGTAGAAATGGTGGAAAGAAAGGATGGCAATTATATAGTATATCTCGTTGGACAAAAGAAGATGGACAAAAATTAAAAAGGCATTTAGAAACAGAATTTGTTGAAAAGAAGAACAGACAGATTTATTGGGATGATATAGCAATGTTTTGTTATCCAGAGGAATATCGATTGGGAATAAAATCAATGGATAAAAAAGATGTGATTGAGATTGACAACCTTAGAGAGTTGGCAGATTTAGATGCAAGCTATGCAAAATATTTGGAGGAAAAATAAATGGAAAATCAAACTAGAAATAAAAAAGTGCAAATTGATTGGATGATAACAATCGTGCCATTGACGATAGTAATTGCATTATGTATATTGTTCTTTTTCTTGCCAGAGCAATCAAATATTGTTTTAGGTAAAATTAGATTCTTTTTTGGAGATACGTTTGGAACATATTATCTTATTATTGGACTTGGAATTTTTATTTTATCTTTATATATCGCTTGTTCAAAATATGGAAATATTGTTCTAGGACGGCAAGATGAAAAACCAAAATATTCGTTTTTTGCTTGGGGAGCCATGATGTTTACTTGTGGATTGGCAGCGGATATTTTATTTTATTCTTTTTCTGAATGGGTATTGTATGCAACAGATCCACATATTAAAGAAATGGGAAGTATACAAGAATGGGCAGGAGTATATCCTTTGTTTCACTGGAGTTTTATTCCATGGGGATTTTATTTAGTATTGGCAGTTGCATTTGGATTTATGTTACATGTTCGAAAACGAAGCCGTCAGAAGTATTCTGAGGCTTGTCGTCCATTGTTAGGAAAACACACAGATGGTTTTATTGGAAGAATTATAGATCTTTTAGCAGTATTTGCACTTTTAGCGGGAACAGCAACTACATTTAGCGTAGCAACACCATTGATGGCAACAATTATAGGAGAACTTCTTCATGTTCAGATTAGCAGGACGACAATTAATATTATTATTTTGCTGATTACATGTCTTGTATATACATATTCTTTATTACATGGATTCAAAGGAATTAGTTTTTTAGCTAATGTATGTATTTATATGTTTTTTGGATTGTTAGCATATGTATTATTATTGGGAGGAGAAACTAGATACATTATTGAGAGTGGTTTTTCATCTTTGGGTAAAATGATACAAAATTTCATAGATTTATCAACGTTCACTGATCCGTTAAGAAAAACTAATTTTCCACAAAATTGGACAATTTATTATTGGGCATATTGGATGGTATGGTGTGTGGCAGCTCCATTCTTTATAGGAAATATTTCAAGAGGAAGAACAATAAGACAGACAATACTCGGAGGATATGTATTTGGAGTAGGATCAACCTTGATTAGCTTTATTATTTTAGGAAATTATTCTATGGGAATGCAGATGTCAGGTGTTAAGGATTTTATTGCACAATATACAAAAACAGGAGATTTATATGGAATGATTGTTTCAATCATAAAAACAATGCCATTTGCTCCAGTAGTTATGATTGTAGTATTAGTCACAATGATTGCATTTTATGCAACTTCATTTGATTCCATTGCATTAACGGCATCTTGTTATAGTTATCACAGATTAGAAGAAGATGAGCAGCCTCATAAAGGAATTCAATTAATGTGGTGTATTTTATTGATATTACTTCCGATAGCACTATTATTTGCAAAGAGTTCAATGAGCAATTTACAGAGTGTTAGTATTGTTGCGGCATTTCCTATTGGGTTAGTTATTGTGATGATTGCTGTAAGTTTTATGAAAGATGCTAAGAAATATATAGAGAAAGAAATAGATGAAACAAATATAGAACAAAAATAATACAGAGGGGGAGTCTCTAATAAAGAGAGAACTTAAGCTCCCGTAGATATTAAGAAATCATTTGTAACTAAGGTCCCAGGGAAATTAAGAAATCAGTCTTAAATGAATTTTGATAAAAGGAATTAAATATGGAAAAAATGATTCCTGTAAATAAAAAAGTCAGCCTGTTATAATAAAAAAGGAGGTGAAAGATATGAGTAAAAAGGCAGCAGATATTTATAGAGAGATTATGGAACAACAAGACAAAGCTGAGATGGTACAGGAGAGTTGTAGTAGAAATTTGCGTAAAAAAATGACTTTTTTGATAGAACAGATTGCGTTGAGACATACAGATGAATTTAAGGAAGGAAATAATATTTATATACCGGATAAGGATGTGTCAATCGTACGTAACTTGTTGATGAGTTCATTAGATGATAAGTATCCATACATTGTACGTTGGTTTAACAATAGCATTGATTTAAAGGATGCAAATGATTGTATAAATCTTTATAGTTCTGTAAGGAAGTTGATTCAACATATAGAAAAACAAGGTGAGACAGATCTTGTTACGGCAAATGAATGGCTTATGGCGATAAGGGGTTTGTTAAACGTGGATATGGCGATTCATACAATGGAGTTAAAAAATAAGTTAGAAGAATTTCGTGTAAATACTTTGGTAAGAAGCAACACGATATCATGTGGTGATGTTATAGTAACATATGGAAATGGGCACAGAGAATATCTAAGACAGGCTGAAAAACGAGAACCAATTTTATCAAAGGATTTACTTGAAAGTATTGTAAAAAAATTGAATGTACAAGAAGATTACTATCAGGTCATACAACAGATTCTAGATTATATGATGATGGACGCGGAAAAGAAAGCTATATCAGATATTGAAAAATATGCGAAAATGAAAAAAATATCAGGATGTGATAGAGCAAGGGAAATGATTTATGATTTAGAAAATAGTAGCATGGTTTCAGAATATGTTCCTCAATTCAAAAAAATTTATAATTTTTTACAAACACATCCAGAGGAAAAATTAAATATAGAAGAACAAGAAAGGGTAGATCATTTGGAAAAATTTTTTGAATAGTTAAGGAATAGATGGAGGAGAAAATTGCAATGAAAAATATACACTATACTGATAGTGATTCTAAGATAGTTCAAGGGAAAAAACAAGATATTATTGATGGGTATGGAAAAGAATGGACTATTCGAGAGCAAGGACGTGGTAATGGTAATTGGCTGTTAACGAAAAGAAGTGACATAGTTGTAGATGGAAAAAGTTATCGAAACTTTGTATTAAAATATTATAATAGACAGAGACTAACTTATAATTTATATGAACAATTTATACAGGATGTAAAAAAAGGTGAAATTAAGCTACGGGAGTAATTAAGGTCCCGTAGACGTTAAGAAATCAGTCCAAAATAAATTGCAACATTAAGACTGAATTATTCAAAAAATTCCAAATAAATTAAATAATGATTTAACGTATAGAGCGAAATTAGTTAGAAAGTCATATCAAAAATGGCTATGGGTTTTTATTGTCGTAGTATACTGTTTATGATCTCTCAAAGATCTTAAGAATAAAAGAAGGATGTTATTGAAATTTTATAACATTCTTTTTTTACATAAAATTTTGGCACTGTTTTTGCAAAAATGGAACAAAAAATATAAAATATAAAAAAACATTGATAATTTTTCTGCAATAGCATAAAATAGAAAATAATAGAAGGCGTATGGAGGAAGATTATGAGTCAAACAATTGTTAGGTTACAAGGATTGGAATTAAGAAATATAAAGAATGTTGAATTTGGAAAAATTGAAATGCCTAATAGTTATCAAAATGAGAGAAGATATAATAATTCAGAGATATTAGGGCTATATGGACAAAATGGTTCAGGAAAAACAGCTGTTATTGATACAATGTATTTTTTACAAAAATTTATGACCGGAGAAAGTATAGAAAAAAAATTAACAGATTACATTAATATGAAGAAAGAAAGTGCAGAATTAAAAGCATCATTTATTATTTTTGAAGACAATATTATGTATGATGTAGATTACAATATTTGTATTGGACGAGAAAAAGATAATTTCGCAGTTATTGAAAAAGAAAGTTTGAGCTGTTCAAAAATTATTGAAGATAAAAAAATAAATAATAAAACAATATTTATGGAATTTAAAAGAGACAATAGGGAAGATATTTTTACACCGAAAAAGAGATTAGAAGAATTATTAGATGAGAATAAAGAAGATAAAACGGATTTGATAGTAGCAAAAAAAATGGCAGAAAAATCAAATTGTTCTTATATATTTGGAGCAAATAGCAGGGAAATCTTTTTTAAGAAATATGATGGAAAATTTCAGCAATATTCTTTTATTATAAAAAGATTATTTGAATTTGCGGTGAAGGATTTATTTGTAATTAATAATGTACATTCAGGTGTGATTTCAGCAAACATTGTTTTACCAATGGCTTTTAGAATTGATAGTGAAAATAATGGGGTAAAAGGAGATTTGCCAGTATCTCTTTTAGAAACGACTATCTTAGATAATGAAGATTTAAAAATATTAAGAAATATTATTGAAGAAATTAATACAGTTTTGTATACAATTATTCCAGGATTAAGAATTGAAATTAAAGAATATGGCAGTCAGTTAATGGATAATGGAGAAGAAGGATATAAAATTGAACTTATGTCATCAAGAGAAGGGATGCCGTCATTTCCAATTAGAATGGAATCAGAGGGAATTATAAAAATAATTTCAATCTTAAATGCATTAATTCAAGCGTTTAGTGATCCTTCTATTTGTCTGGCAATAGACGAATTAGATGCAGGAATATTCGAATATATATTAGGAGAATTGCTGCAAATATTTGATGAGAGTGCAAAGGGCCAATTGATTTTTACATCACATAATCTTAGAGCATTAGAAATGTTGGAAAAAGAAAGTATAATGTTTTCAACAACCAATTCCTCAAACCAATATATCCATATGAAAAATATAAAACAATCAAACAATCTGAGAGATGTTTATTTAAGAAGCATAACACTTGGAGGACAGAAAGAAGAAATTTATAAAGAAACCAGTAGCTTGAAGATAGCAAGGGCATTTCGAAAAGCAGGTAGGTGTGTAAAAAATAATGAATGAGAAAAAAGTAATATTATTTATAGTAGAAGGTCCGAGTGATCGAGCAGCATTAGGAACTATTATGGAAGAGTATTTTAATAGTGAAGATATTAAATTTTTGATAGTTCACGGGGATATAACAATTAAAAATTATATTACGAAAGATAATGCTATTATTAAGGTAAATGAGCAAATAAAGGAAAAATTAAAGGAATTAAAGAAAAAATATAATTATAGCAAGACAGATTATATTAAGATAATTCATTTGATTGATACGGATGGCGTTTATATATCAGATGATAAAGTAATGCAAAAAGAAGGAGAAAATAGCAGCAAATCTAAAGTTTTATATTATGAAGATCATATAGAAGCAGAGAATGTGAATGGAATAAGAAAAAGAAATGCAAAGAAAGCAGAAGTCTTATTTAAATTAAGAACAACAAAGAATATTGATGGCATTCAATACCGTGTTTACTATAATTCATGTAACTTAGAACATGTATTATACGATGAATTGAAAGATTTTACAGATGATGAAAAATTAATTTTGCTGAGCAATATGAAGGAAAATCAGACGAATTTATTCAATTTATTTCAGATGAATCAGTTGCAGTAGAAGGATCATATAAAGAAACGTGGGAATATATAGAAAAGGATTTAAATTCATTAAATAGACATAGCAATATGAATTTAATTTTTGAAAAAGAATGAGTAAACTGAATAATAAAATATCAACAGGATTGGAATACAAAAATTATTTCAATCCTAAATTTATAATCAATGTAGAAAGATCCACCGGATGCTTCCCGATATCTTTGTTCCATATAAACATTATCCTGAAGAAACAATCTCCGGGGGGGGGTGGATGAGATCGTTGGACCTGATGATATGGATTCAGAAAACTTTCCATCTGAAAAAAGCATGGAACGCTGGCATCACTGGTCCATCTTTAACAGGATGAACATGGAAGGACATATAAGATCGAGTGGTCATCGAATCCTGGGATATGACGAGGAGCTCTTATCTTCCACGATGTCATTACTCTCCCATATAAGAAGTTCCATTCCAGATATCTGGCTTAAGATCATCCTTCGTTATTTTATAATTCGGGAAATACAATGCAGGCTTTTTACTGACTTTGAATTGCATGTAAGAAAGCAATAAATAAATCAGATAAGAAATCGTAGATATACGAAACGACTTACAAATGACGGGCGAAATCAGATTTTGGCTTATGGAATGGCATTTTGTAAGAATATCAGTGATGAGATACTATGTTTATGAATAACAATAGTATTTCATTTTAGTATAAAATATTATATAATTAAACTATTAAATGAATAAATAGGAGGAGAGTATATGAAGAAAAGTAAAATTCTGTTGTTATTAGCAGGGATGTTGTTATTTGGCATGAACACCAATATTATTAATGTAAAAGCAGCAACCGTAAATTATGATTACAAAGACACAATTTTCGGTCAAAGAACCAAAGAAGAGGTTGTAAAAGAATATTCCAAGGGGTTAAATTCAGGAAATGATACGTACGATCCAGAAAAGAAATCAACGTATTATTTTAAGCCAGCTTCCATAGAAAATCCATATGATCCAGGGATTTTAACAAACGATACATTAGCAGCTATGGAAGGAATGACGAATTTTTATAGATATCTGGCTGGAGTAGAAAGTCTTCAAGAAAAATGTACACAGAATGAATCTTTACAGTATCAAGCACTTGATCGAAATTTTTACTTTGATCATTACATCAGCAATAGTGCGAAACCAGAGGATATGTCTGATGAATTATGGGAGAAAGGATATAAATGCAATCATAATATCATTGCAAAGGGGTATACCCCATCAGGAGCTATTTATGGATGGATGAACGAGGGATATAACCTTAAAACAAAATCTTGGGATACATTAGGACATAGATATGCTTTGATCGCACCGCAGTATTCAAATATTCAGTTTGGATATTGTGGACATGTTACAATCGGAAAAAATTGTGAATCCAAAAATCCAAGGCAGACAGAGCCATTTAGTGCATATCCACAGGCAGGATATATGCCTAGTAATCTGGTAGAAGCTCAAAAATGTGCATGGTCTGTACAGCTAAATGCACAAAAGGTAAAAATATCAGATATTTCAAATGTAGTAGTAAAAGTGACAAATATTTCTACAAATAAGAGTTATGAATGTACATTAAAAGATGGTACTGCAAGGTTGGCTTCATCATTCCCATCATCTTCGTCTGTTCTTCAATTTGTTCAGCCATCAGACGCAACAAATGGAAGATATAAAGATAACTATAAAGTAGAGATTACGGGATTAACAGATGTAGCTACAAATGAAGAAGCATCCATTTCATATGAAATAAAATTCTTTGATGCAAATGAGCTTGCAGAATCCTATGTAAAAAGAGTTAAGCCTACACAATTTTCAAAGTTAGTTATTTATAAGAGTTTTGATACAACAGAAAAACTTAAGAAGGCAGCAGCTGTCTTACCAGACACGGTAGAAATTCAAACAACGAGTAGTTATAAAATGAAGGTCAAAGTAAGTGGAAACTGGACGCTGGATGAAGAAAATAGTTGCTATGTTAATAAAGTAGATAAATCTTCTCTGCCATCCAATATTACAGATAAGCAAGGAATTCTTGATAGGGTTACAATACCATACGAGATATCTGAGTTTAGTGATGATATTTACAATACATTAAAGGTAAGTGGAACACAGGAAGAGTCTGAAACGATTAAAATGTCTGTATATCGAATGAGAATCGGTTATTATCATAGTAAGATATTTAGAATTCAAAAAAATGAAGATGGAACATACAAAGGTCTCTTGAAATTTGATCGCTATACATCGAAAGAATATGATAAAGCAGCTAGTGCAGCTAGTACATATAGAGCATCTGATATTTACAATTTTGGACCATTAGAAATAAGTGATAGTGGGGAATATGTTTCTATATATTATGATGATGATCATGTAGATTGTGCGTATTTATCAACAACAATTGAGAAGATCAATGTAGCACATAAATATAAAAACACGACGGTAAAACCAACGTGTACAGAGGGTGGATACACACATCATAAATGCAGCGTGTGTGGTGATGAATATACAGATGCCAAGACAGAGAAGTTAGGACATCAGTATGAAAAAACAGTCGTGAAACCAACGTGTATAGAAGATGGATATACAAAATACAAATGCAGTGTATGTGGAGATGAATATATAGATGGCAAAACGAACAAGTTAGGTCATCAATATGAAGAAACGGTAGTAAAACCGACATGTACAAAAGAAGGTTATACAGAACACAAATGTAGTGTATGTGGGGACACCTATAAAGATACCGAAACAGAAAAATTAGGACACAAGTATGAAGAAACAATTGTAAAACCAACGTGTACAGAGGGTGGATACACAGAACACAAATGTAGTGTATGTGGAGATACCTATAAAGATACCGAAACAGAAAAATTAGGACACAAGTATGAAGAAACAATCGTAAAACCAACGTGCACAGAGGGTGGATACACAGAACATAAATGTAGTGTATGTGGGGATACCTATAAAGATAGTAAGATAGACAAATTAGGACATCAATATAAGAAGTACACAGTTGTAGAAGCAACATGTACAGAAGATGGGTGCATAGAATATAAATGTAGTGCATGTGGAGATACTTATAGAGAGGTTAAAAGCGCATTAGGACATCAATATAAAAATAAAACGATTGAACCAACATGTACACAAGAAGGTTATACAGAACATAAATGTATTATTTGTGGAGACACTTATGAAGATTTTAAGATAGGTAAAAAAAATCATCAATATGAAGAGGTTAAATATGTAGAACCAACGTGTACAAAAGATGGTTACACAGAATATAAATGTAGTGTATGTGGAGATACTTATAAAGAAGTCGAAAGTACGTTAGGGCATTTATATTCTGAGATGACTTTGGAACCAACTTGCACAGAAGATGGCTATACAGAATATGAGTGCTCTGAATGTGGAGATAAATATAGTAAAAAGATCGAAAAATTAGGGCATTTGCTCAAAGTACAGAAAGCTAAAAGAGCAACATATTTTGAAACTGGATATACAGGAGACACCATTTGCACAAGATGTGAAGAAATCTTAGAAAAAGGTAAGAAGATTAAGAAACTAATTTTAGCAAAACCTAGTATAAAAACAACGGTAGGTAAGAAAAAAATAAAACTTGTGATCAATAAAGTCACTGATGCTACAAAATATGAGATAAAAGTACAACTTGGAAAGAAAACAAAAACATACTACACAACAAAGACAACGTATACATTAAAGAAATTAAAGAGTAAAAAGAAATATACGATCAAAATCAGGGCAATAAAAATCCAAGGAAATCATAAAGTATATAGCTCTAGTGTAAGAAAAAAAGTAAAAGTGAAGTAAAAGAAGACGATGAAAGGACAATAACATGAAAAAACTAAAATTATTCCTATTATCAGTCTTTCTACTATTTAGTTTTTGTATAATCTCTCAAAACAACCAAACAGATATTTATGCAAAAGCCAAAGCTGTAAAGGTGAAAACCAGTTATAAAAGAAAGAAAAATGGAAATAGTTATATGGTTATCACTGGCTATACGAAGAAGAACAAAAAAGTATGGTCACATACAGCAACATCTTATACAATTGCTCAAGCAGAGGCGGCAACCTATAAAAAAAGAAAAAACAAGGTATATTTCTTTGACAGAAAGAAATTAAAGATTTACCGTTTATCAAATGGAAAAAAATACGACAAATAAAAATACCGATAGGAGCAGGACATGATTGTGCTTTTGACTCAAAAAACAATATGTATTTAACAGGATATCTCTATGATGATATATACAAAATTGATCCAAGAGGAAAGATACTGTGGAAATCAAGTTTTAAAGAACTTGGTGTAGGTGACGCATATGGAACAAGTTATAAGAAAGGCATTGTAACTGTATATTTTGAAAGTAGCCAATTGGGAGAATTGGATATTGATAGAAATTATTACGTGCGTTTTGATGCTTCCAATGGAAAAGTTATAGGTGGACATTATTAATTAAAAAACAGAAGGATCTAAATTAGAAAAATATATAATTTAGATCCTTCTATTTGTTAGGCTTTAAGCCTGTTCATCAAAGTTCCGTTTCTCAGAAGAGAAACGGAACTTTGATGAACAAATAAACCACCGGCTAGGCCG
>ENA-OOZX01000228-OOZX01000228.1-human-gut-metagenome-genome-assembly--contig:-NODE-228-length-57726-cov-5.952957_pt1 | contig 57726 bp, 71 predicted proteins | sample MGYA00241048_ERZ501412 | MGnify/ENA primary metagenome ERZ501412 (study PRJEB25962, sample SAMEA2042518) | human gut metagenome | biome: human gut; feature: human-associated habitat; material: faeces... | reverse complement strand
GTGGCAGATGGCGGCAAACTTGATGTCCTATCCACGGCCAATCAGGACTGCCCGCTGGAGGACGGCAAGAAACCGATTCTCTGCCTTGATGTGTGGGAACATGCCTATTACTTGAAATATCAGAACCGCCGCGCCGATTATGCGGAGAACTTCTTTCAGGTTGTCAACTGGGACTTCGTGGAAGAACTTTTGGGAAAAGCATAATTTACCGGATCAAAAAAAGAACTTCCTTCAGGGAGGTTCTTTTTCGTGGATCCATGACAGAAATATTTCATTTGGAAAAAATAAAAGTCTGAAAAGGAGAACTTCTCAGACTCGAATCACTGGAGCCGACAACAGGATTTGAACCTGCGACCTACGCATTACGAATGCGCCGCTCTACCAGCTGAGCTATATCGGCATTGACAAGTTATATTCTACTTATAGGAAGAGAATTTGTCAATATAAAAGGAATAGGAACAGTTTATTTCTTTTTGCTGACCAGGAAACCGGTGCCCTGCTGGTTTGCCATAATGACGATGTCGCTGATTTGGACACGCTTCGGGCGGTTCACCGCAAAGACGATTATATCGGCTATATCTTCCGCCTGAAGGGCATCGATACCTTCATAAACGGCGGCAGCTCTTTCCTTATCGCCATGGAAACGGACTTCGCTGAATGGCGTTTCCACGATACCCGGCTGGATGGTAGTGACTTTGATGTCGCTGTCTATGACTTCGATACGGATGCCGTCACTGAAAGTTTTTACTGCGGCTTTGGTAGAACAGTAGACCGCGGCTCCGGCGTAAGCGTAGAGTCCCGCCGTGGAACCGAGGTTTATGATATGCCCCGTGTTCCGCTTAAGCATGGCGGGAAGGAAGGCACGGGTCACAAGGAAGAGTCCTTTGATGTTTGTATCGATGGTTTGGATGATATCATCGATATCGTTGCTGCTGTACGGTTCGAGACCTTTGGCAAGTCCTGCGTCATTTATGAGGACATCGGGTGTGCCCGTTTCGGAAAGGCAGCGGCCGGCAGTGTTTTGTACGGCATCCCGATCTCTTACATCGAGGGGATACGGCGTGACTTTGACTCCATAATCTTTTTCAAAGCCGTTCTTAATGGCATAAAGTTTTTCCTCGTTTCTTGCGGCAAGCGCCAAATCAAAGCCGTTTTCTGCAAGTGCTTTGGCGGTAGCCAGTCCGATGCCGCTGGTCGCCCCTGTGATAAATGCAAGTTTATTCATACTGCCTCCTTCAATTATTTTCCTTTATTATACTATGTTTTGCGCCGGAGGATAAATTCTTTTACAATAGGGGCAGGAGGCATTTATGAAAGAAATAGGATATGCGTTATTGGCTGTGTTATTAATGGCGGGATGCGGGGTGGACAGCGGGGAGAAAAAAACGCCTGCTGCAGAAGACATTCCGGCGGCACAGGAAATAAAAGTCCATGAGATCCCGGAGGCATCAGAGGCACTGTACCACAAAGCGGCGCAGGCTTATGGGAAAGGACACCGGACGGAAGCGCTCCGGCTGGCTAATCAGGCAATTAATGAGGATGGAGAAAATTATAAGGCGCTTTCTCTTAAGGGAATTATTCTTGCCTTCGATATTTCTCCTGATGAAGGGATTCCTTTTATTGAAAAGGCGCTTTCCATTTCACCTTCCTATGTACAGGCTGATTATGACATGGCCGTTGCTCAAAAATTAGGCAGGCATTATGACGAGTCTATCGTGTATTTTCAAAAGGTTCTGAAAGCAGATCCGCAGAATACATGGTCTTACTACGGGATCGCTACGAATTTTGCGGATAAGAAAGACAGGAAGCAGGCATTGGATTATCTGGAGAAAGCGGTCATCCTTGGAGGACAGGATGTCGTTTCCGCGGCTTCTGTGCAGGATCACTTTGCTTTCCTCCGTGAAGATGCGGAGTTTAAAAGAATATTACAACTGAAGCAGGAATAAAAAACAAAATGCCGACCGACAGTGGTGGGGCATTTTGTTTTTCAGCTGTCATTCTTTAAATGCTTCGGCCAGCTGATCCAGCCCTTTTTCTAAAACGGATTTCGGGCAGGCGATGTTGAAGCGGAAAAATTTATTTCCTTCCGGACCGAATATGGAGCCCATGTCGAGCCAGAGTTTTGCGTCATAAAGAAGTTTATTTTCCAATTCTTTATCGGTGATGTCATACGCGTTGCAGTCGATCCAGAGAAGATAAGTCCCTTCCGGCTCGATGAGTTTCATTTTCGGCAGTCTGTCGGCAAGGAATTTTTTAGTAAAAGCAAGATTGTTTTCGATGTATTCCCAGACAGCGGCAAGCCATTCTTCCCCGCCGCGGTAGGCGGCCTCGGCTGCAATGATACCCATGACATTCGGGCGTTCATAGCCGAAAGAATCAAGGACGGCTTTAAATTTATTTCTGATGGACTCATTGGGAATAAGGATGTTTGATGTCTGGAGTCCTGCGATATTAAAAGTTTTACTGGGGGCGGTGCAGGTGACAGACCTGTCCGCCGCGTCTTTGCTGACAGAGGCAAAGGGGATATGTTTGTGCCCTTTGAAGACGAAGTCGGCATGGATTTCGTCACAAATGACAGCGACATTGTACTTTCTGCAGATTTCCGCATAGGCACGCAGCTCCTCTTTCGTCCACACACGGCCCACGGGGTTGTGGGGGGAGCAGAGAATAGCCGCCTTTACCTTGTAGGTTTTAATTTTTTCTTCCAGATCGGCAAAATCAATTTCATAATGGTCGTCTTTAAGAATAAGGGGGCTGTTAATGAGTTTTCTGTTATTCTGTGTGATGGCGGCATGAAAAGGATGGTAAACAGGCTGATTGATGAGGACGGCGTCATTTTCTTCTGTCAGAGCCTTTACGGCGATGTTGATGGCGGGAACGACGCCGGGAGTTTTGATGAGCCATTCCGGGCGGATATCCCAGTTGAAATGTTTTTTCTCCCAGCCGGCGAGCGCCCGGAAATAAGAAACGCCTGTGTCAGAGTACCCGTAAATACCATGCTCCACGCGGTCACGAAGAGCATCGGTGATGCAGTCCGCCACTTTAAAATCCATGTCGGCGATCCAAAAGGGGAGTGTATCTTCGGGTACGCCGTATTCTCCGGCGAAATCATATTTAAGGCAGGTCGTGTTTTTTCTGTCGATGACGGTATCAAAATCAAATCGTTCCATAAGTATCTCCTTTCATGAGAATCCATGCCCTTATGATAGCATGAACGGTTCTTTTAAGCACAGTTCCACGAAAGGAAATATATAAAGGCAAATGAAAACCGGGCAGCCCATGGTCAGCAGGAAGCCCGGTTTTGTGCATTATTTCTTTATTTCCCCGCCTTCCACGACAAGATCGTCGGGATTGACGGCACTGCCGTAAACGGGAGCCAAGGTGGCTTCGTAGTTTTTGTGAAAAAAGTTTTCTTCGCCTAATTTTTTAATTTCATCATTGATATAGGCGAGGAGTTCTTTATTTCCTTTCTGTACGGCAGGAGCGATGGTGTCCAGATCGCCGAGAGAAGTGATGCCTACCTTAAAGTCCGGATTTTTCATTGCCCAGGCAAGAACTTCCGTATTGTCTGTGGAGAAGGCTGCGCCTCTGCCGTCAAGGAGGGCGTTAAAGGTTTCTGTATACTGATCAAATTTCAGAAGTTTTACTTCAGGGTGGTGCTTGGCAAAATAGGTTTCCGCTGTCGTTCCTTTGGCGACGATAAGCAGCTTGTCTTTCAGCTGGTCAATGGATGTAATGTTGGCTTTTGCCGGAGAAACAACGCCGAGGGCGACTTTCATATAAGGCAGGGCGAAGTCCACCTGCTCCGCTCTTTCCTTAGTGACAGTGAAATTGGCGAGGACGATATCTACTTTTCCCGTTTTCGCGTATTCTACACGGTTCGCCGGTTCAAGGGAGATATATTCCGCTTTTACGCCCAGGTCTTTGGCGAGACGCTCGGCGAAGTATACATCATATCCCTGATAATTTCCGTCCTTGTCAATGTAGCCGAAAGGCGCTTTGTCACTGAATACGCCGATAATCAGCTTTCCACTCTGCTTAATGTCCGCGATGGAACGGAAAGAGGCTTTCGGCGCGGCCTGTTTATCATCGGAATTTTTGCTTCCGCAGCCTGCAGCAAAGGTCATGGTGCATACGAGCGTAATGGCGGCGAGGATGTACGATAGTTTCTTTAACATGGGGATCCCTTCTTTCTACTCACTTTTCTCATATCTGAATGAATGTAAAAACTGTTTCGTCCGTTCCCGTTTCGGGTGATCAAAGAGTTCAGACGGGGTTCCTTCTTCTTCAATGACACCCTGATCAAAGAAGAGGATACGGTCTGCCACGGCACGGGCAAATTGCATTTCATGGCTTACGATGAGCATGGTCATGCCTTCTTTTGCCAGCTCCATGATGACGTCTAAGACTTCCCGCACCATTTCAGGGTCAAGGGAAGCGGTGACTTCATCGAAAAGCATGATTTCCGGCTTCATGATGAGAGCACGTATCATGGCGATGCGCTGTTTCTGTCCGCCTGATAATTCTCCGGGACGGGCATTTTCTTTGTCTTCCAGTCCGATTCGTTTCAGCAGCTGCCTTGCTTCGGCGGTGACTTCTTCTTTCTTCCGTTTCTGCACTTCCGTGGGGGCAAGGATGATATTCTCCAGAACGGTCATGTGAGGGAAAAGGTCATAGCTTTGGAAGACCATGCCGATACGCTGGCAGATGGCGGCTCTTGAGACGGAGCCGTCGGAAATATTCTGCCCGTCCAGTTCCACTTTTCCTCCAGAAAGCGGCTCAAGGCCGTTGATACATCGCAGGAAAGTGGATTTGCCGCAGCCTGACGGGCCGATAATCACGACGACTTCACTTTTCTTTACATCAAGAGAGATATCTTTCAAGATAAATTGTTCTCCGAATTTTTTGCTGAGATGCTCTGTGTGGAGCAGGATGTTTTCTGCCATATCAGTCTGTCCATTTCTTTTCCAAATATGCCGCCATTCGGGAAAGCGGATAGCAGGCAAAGAAGTAAAGGAAAAATATTGCGGCGTAGATCCAAAGCGCCGCGTCAGGAGCGGTGTATCTGTTTGCTTCAATGATTTGCTGGCCTGTTTTCAGCATTTCCACGACACCGATGAGGACGACGAGAGAAGTGGTCTTAATGATCCGCGTAAACAGGTTGATCGCCGGCGGAAGCAAGCGTCGGAGCGACTGGGGGATAATGATGAAGCGGTACATCTGCCGGCGGGAAAGCCCTAAGGCTTCCGCGCTTTCGTACTGGCTCTTAGGGATAGAGATGAGCGCGCCTCTGACAAGGTCGCCCATTTCCGCTGCTCCCCATAAGATGAAAACGATGACAGAAGCGGCAAATCCGGACAGGCTGATACCAAACGCTCTCGTGATGCCGAAATAGGCGATGAAGAGAAGGACAAGCTGCGGCATGATGCGGATAAACTCCAGGTAAAAGCGGGAAATAAGTTTTGCCGCTCTGTTTTGGAGTGTCATGAAAAGACCGGTGAAAAGGCCGAAAATCACGGAGCCGATTACAGAAAGAAGCGATATTTCCACGGTCGTCCACAATCCGGAAAGAAGGCGCAAACCATTGCTGCTCTCAAGCAGGATCCGTATCCCTGTATGGTCCATGACGGAGCCTCCTTTCCAGTAATGACGCTCCCGCCGAAATAGGGAGAAGAATGATGAGGTAAGAAATGACGAGCATCCAGAGAGTTTCATCGGTCTTATAGTAAAGCCCGATGAGGTCTTTGGCGATGTACATCAGGTCAGGCACTGCGCAGACGCTGAAAACAGAGGTTTCTTTGATAAGAAATAAAACGTTTGCGCAGAGAGGCGGAAGGGAAACGGTAAAAGCCTGCGGGAGAACTACAAGACGGAAAATCTGATGCTCCGTAAGGCCGAGGGCGGCTGCCGATTCATATTGAGAGACGGATACAGACTCAATCCCACTTCGGAGGGCTTCCGCCATGTAGCTTCCGCCGAGGAAAGTGAGCCCTACGGCGGCGCAGGTTTCACCGGAAATATGGATGCCTGCTTTCGGAAGGCCGAAGTAGAGGAAAAAAAGCTGGACCAGGAGAGGCGTATTCCTTGACAGTTCCACATACGCCGTGGAAAGGGGAAGAAGAAAAGGGATCTTCCTGTATCGGATCACACTGATGACAAGTCCAGCAAGAAAAGAAAGAAAAATACCGGCCGCGCCGATGCCAAGTGTCGTCCATGCCGCCTTTGCGAAAAGGGGAGCGTATTTCATCATAAAATCAATATCCAAGATAAGCTCCTTTAGAATGGCGCCGCTTTTTCTTTTTGGCGGCAACCTGATGGAAAATATCCAAAATAAAAACGGGAAGCCTGCGCTTCCCGCTGATCCGTTCCTGCCATTCAGTTAGTCACATCATTGACAGAAAGTGTATAAAAAGGAGCGCACGCAAAACGGACATGACAGCAACATGCCATGTTACAGCAAATCACCATTGCATGTGCCTGATAGTCCATCGTGGTACTTCCTTTCTGCATTTCTGCTCAATTTAAAGTCATGGTAGCATGATAAAATTGAAATGTCAAACCGATGTTTGAAAAATTGGAATACTTACTGCACGGTACATGTTTTCATAGAAAAAATGTCTCCGGTCTGTCATAATAAAAACAGCAAGCCAAAGGAGGAATGATTATGGAATTTGATGAAGTGCTCGCTTTGCGGAAATCTGTCCGACGCTATACAAAGGAAATCGTTTCACAGGAAGATGAAAAAGCCATACTTGACGCGGCCATGGCTTCATCCGTGGGAAAACATAATGACGGCGGATACAATCTTGTCGTAGTAAGAGACAGGGAAATACTTGACCTTATTGCAAAAGAAGAAAAGGAAGAAACCGGAGGCGGGGATCCGCTTTTTGGCGCGCCCCTGCTGTTTCTGATCTGCCGCACGAAGGAAGCGGTGGATTATCTCATGCGGTATGACGCGGGAATCATTGCGGAGCATATCCATCTTAAAGCGGCGGAATTGGGGCTGGGATCTGTTATTCTCTTCGGCTTTATCCGTCATTTAGGTGAAAACGCGGAATATATCAAAAAGATGAATTTGCCGGAAGGCGTTTATCCGCTTCTGGGAGTCGCTGTCGGACATGGTCCGGGAAGCGCGGTGAAAAGGAAAGATGACAGATATTTCAGGGTACTCCGTGTGGAATAATTGATTTTTTGTTGACAAAATGGAATATTGATGGTAGAGTAAGGGACAACTTAAGGCAATGAAGAAAAGAGTAGGCGGTCTGAATACGGCAAAGCGAGTCCGGAGAGTGCAAGCGGATACGGATAGGGTGCTGAAGTGCATTTCTGAGTCCGGCGGATTGAACGTGCAGTAGATCTTCCCGGGTACTCCCGATACAGAGTCAGGGTATAGAGGATTTTTCCCGGTACCCGATGAGGTGTGTGTGGTGACATATGCACAAAATTAGGTGGAATCACGGGTCTCTCGTCCTATATGGGCGGGAGATTTTTTATTTACGGAAAGGATGATGAAGATGGGCAGATTGATCGCCAGAGAACTGGACAATATGAAATGGGGATTTTACAGCTGCCTCCTCTTTATTGGAATTTCTTCGCCCGCGTTTCATCAGTTTTACAAAAAACAGTAATTCAATTGTATTTAAAGGAGGATTACATCATGAGAAAAAGTTTGAAAATTATTTCCGCATTAGCTGCTTCCGCAATAATTATAGGCGCTTTCGCCGGCTGCGGCGGTGAAAAGAAAGACGCGCCGAAAGCGGCGGATGCGGGAAATAAAACAGCAGTAAAATTAGTCGTATCCAGCACGGAGCGGCCGATTGCCTGGCAGGATGAAGATGGAAAAATCCAGGGATTTGAATATGATATATGGCAGGAAGTGAACAAGAATCTGAAAGATTATACGCTGGATATTAAAGCAGTTCCGCCTGAAACGCAGGACGTCATGATGGAATCGGGCGATGCGAAAGTCGCTTCCGGCGGTTATTACAGGACACCCCGCCGCGAAAAGGACTATATCGTTCCGAATACGCCCATAGGTGCAAGTTCCGTCATGATTTATGTACTGAAAGAGAATCAGAATAAATTTTCCGATCTGGAAGATGCGGTAAAGAATGGCAAACAGGTACCGAATACACCGAACGGCGGCATTTATAAGGTTCTCACCGACTGGAACGCTGCCCATGACAATATCATGAAAGAAGTACCAATTCAGGACGGGCTTACCGTGGCGGATCGCCTGCAGTCCCTCAAGACCGGCCAGTATGATTTCATGGTATACCCGGATAACTTCGGTGTGGAAGAAACAGCAAAAGCGATGGGGATTGAAATTGTGACAGTAGGCAAGCCGATTAAAGTCAATGAAATCGTTGTTATTGTCAATAAGAAAGAAGAAAAACTGGCAGCGGAAATTGACGCGGCGCTGAAAAAACTTACTGATGACGGTACGATTGCCAAACTGTCGGAAAAGTGGTACCACAGAAATCTTCTGGACAATCTGAAAGAATTGAAGAAATAAGGAACGGAGTTTATAAGCTGGAAGCCGTTACCGCGATACAAAAGCCGGTGAGACATCATCAGAGTGACAGATTCTTCGCTCAGTGTCGTATTGCTGCTTCCCTGCTTTCTCATACAGTATTTTTGCCTCCGCTCAGAATGACGATTGAGGGCGTAAAAAGGAACGGCAGATCCGATTGATAAGGGGCTGCCGTTTTTGCGCGGTGTAAAAAAGTATAAAGAGTATTTCATTAGAGCGGGAGAAATGGAATTTACCCGTTGGGCAATTATGGTAATATAATACATAACTGCAAACAATTTATGACAGCAAAGGAATAGGCATGGAATATCCACGGATTGGAAATATACAGCTGGACGGGTTTGCCCTGCTGGCCCCCATGGCGGGGGTGAGTGACCTGGCGTATCGTGTCATTGCCCGCAAGATGGGCGCTGCCCTTACGACGGCGGAAATGGTGAGTGCGAAAGGGCTTTATTATCGTAATGAGAAAACGAAGGATATGCTGAGAATTGCGGAAGAAGAACACCCTGTATCTCTCCAGATTTTTGGCAGTGATCCTGCTGTTATGGCACTTGGGGCGAAAGTGATGGAAAAGGCCGGCGCTGATATAGTGGATATCAATATGGGGTGTCCCATGCAAAAGGTCGTAAAGAATGGCGACGGTTCAGCATTAATGAAAAATGTGCCGCTGGCGGCGGAGATTATTTCAGCGGTAACGGCAGCGGTGAAGATTCCTGTTACCATAAAAATGCGTCTGGGCTGGTCGCGGGATACGATCAATGCCGTAGAACTGGCAATGGCAGCGGAATCGGCAGGGGCGCCAGCCATTACTGTTCATGGACGGACACGGGAAGATTTTTATACGGGAACGGCAGACTGGAGAGAAATCAAAAAGGTTGTGGATGCCGTCCGTATTCCTGTTATTGGAAACGGGGATGTGGGGGACGGACCTGCGGCAAAGGCACTGATGGAGGAAACCGGATGTGCGGCAGTTGCCATCGGCCGTGCGGCATGGGGAAACCCCTGGGTTTTCGGGGCGGTGAATACATATCTGGAAACAGGAGAGATCCTTCCCGGGCCGAGCTGGGAAGAACGGCTTGCCATGGTACGGAAACATCTGCATGGATTGTGCGTTGAGAAAGGGGAGAGGATCGCGGTCAGGGAAATGCGGGCTCATGCGAGCCGATATTTCCATGGTCTTCCTAAGGCGACCGTACTCCGCCGGGAGATTATGAAAGCACTTACGGAGGAAGAATTCGGACGGATCCTTACCGGGTATGAAATGGAATTGGGGCTGGAGGAACCGGAAGCGTAGCAAGGAGGCGGAATGACAGTCAGAAAGAATTCATCAGCCATGGTTTTTATTTGCCTGATGGGGGTAGTGAGTTTATTTGCTGATATGACGCAGGAAGGGGCACGTGGGATCTTTGGCGCGTACCTGGGGATGATGGGGGCATCTGCGGTGATGGTGGGATGTATATCGGGAGCCGGCGAGCTCGTAGGATACGGACTTCGGTTTGTGACCGGTATCATTGCAAGCCGCAGCGGGAAATATTGGTTCATGACTGTCGGCGGGTATGCGCTGGCAGTACTTGCCATCCCCTGTCTTGCTTTTGTACCTGATGGGAATTGGATGATGGCAGCATGCTTTATCATTTTGGGGCGGGTGGGGAAAGCGATACGGCAGCCTGCCAAGAGCACGCTTCTTTCTTATGCCGCATCCCGGGAAGGACTCGGGAAAAGTTTTGCCATTCAGGAGTTTTTAGATCAGCTTGGCGCGTTCCTGGGGCCGGTGTTGATTTTCTGGGTGTTGTCTTATTATGGAAGCCAGGGGATGGAAACAGCTTATGGGAAAAGTTTTTTATTCCTCGGCATACCGGCATTTCTCTGCATAGCGGCAGTTATTTTAGCTAAAATAAAATTCCCCGATCCTGAAAAATTTGAGCCGGAAGTTAAAGAAACCAAAGAGGCACATCTTGGTTTCCGTTTTAAAATTTACATGGTGGGAACCGCTTTATTTGCCTTCGGTTTTATTGATTTTCCGATAGTGGCACTGCACGCGGTGAAATCAAGGCTGGCAGGGGAAGCGGAAATATCCCTGCTGTATGCGGCAGCTATGGCGGCGGATGCGTTTTCCGCTTTGTTCTTCGGCTGGCTTTATGATAAGTACGGTACCGTATCTATCGCATGGTCTACATTGCTGTCGATGCCTTTTGTGTTTTTTATCTTTATGGCACCGTCTTCCTGCTGGCTGTATGCCGGCGTTCTTCTTTGGGGCATAGGTATGGGGGCGCAGGAGTCTACACTGAAAGCGGCCGTGGCTGCTATCGTACCTAAACATGAAAGAGCGGTGGGGTATGGAATTTTTGAAACAGGATTTGGTGTATCCTGGTTTATTGGAAGTTTTCTTTTAGGAATTTTATATGATGCTTCTATTTTATGGATGGCGGCAATATCGGCGCTTATGCAGGCAGCGGCAGTACCGTTTTTCTTTTGTGCGGGCAGGAAAAAAGAGGATATCCGATGAAAAATGCCTTTGAGGGGAAAATAAAAGAGGCTGTTTTCGTAAGGCAGACGATGGACATTTAATCGGTATCGTTTATGACTGTATGCTTTCCTTCAGCATTTACCAAATTATAAGCATGACACATAAAAAACGGCTTTTGTAAGCCGTTTTTTATGTGTCATATATTACTGCTGCCCGGCAGATTCTTCCGACAGGTCAGAAGGCATTGCGTCAGGGGCTGGAAAGGAATCGGGTTCCGGATTATTTGTTTCTTTAACCGGTACTGATACCTCATGTCTTTCCTCTTTTGGATGCTGCTTATTTACATTTCTGTGGTTATGCTTTTCATGTTTTTCCCGTTTTTCATGAGAATCGTTTTTGCTTTCCCCGTCATGGCGGTCTTTCCTATCGTGTCCTTCTGAAGAAATATGTTTTTCCTGTTTCTCGTGTTTATCCTTTTTGTCGTGCTTGTCATGCTTGTTATGTTTGCTGTCTTTCTCATGCTTATTTTCTTTGTGGGACTTATCCTTGTGCAGGTTGGCTTTGATCAGAGGCCTGTTGTCATCCATCCATTGCTGGTAAGATCCCAGGTCGTTAACGGCAAAGGAACCGACACCAGCGGTGATAGAAACGATGAACGTAATGACGCAGATAATAATTTTTTTCATAATAGTCACTTCTTTCTTTTAATTACTTTATTGATTATTGACGGAAATTTCTTCAGCGGATTCCGCAGGCATTCCGGATTCATAGAAAGATTTTCCCGCCTGTCCGGCAAAGAAAAGGGCGCCGGCTGTAGAGAGCCCTGCTCCGCCGATAGCCGCCAGGGTCAACGGATGCATGGACGGAAACGGAGTCATCCACGGGAACGGCTGGTATTGTACAGCAAGCATGTACATGGCAAGCAGCGTGATGGAAACCGCGATGGCCGCCGCTATGCTGCCAATGATATATAGTATGCGTGAAAGAATGTCCGCAGCGGAAGATGTGAGCGCAGGGAGATGGGCAGTGAAACGTGCCAGCTGCTTTTGTATATTCTGCCCGACACGGTTCATTACAGTTTCCGTATTCTTAAACAGATTTTGGGAAAGCCTCATGGCGAAACTTTTTTCTGTTAAGAGTCCTTCCTGTCGGTAAAAATGATAGATTTCTTTGGGAGAGCCAAGTTCCTTAATGATATCTTCATCAGAGAAACCGGCATCTTCTGCCACATCAAAGTGGGCGTTGTAGTCGGCAATGATATCTGCCGTTTCTTCTGCGGAGCTTTTTTTCAGATAGTATTGCAGCAAGCTCATAAATTCAGTCCTTGTCATTTTCATTCCTCCTGTAATCAGAATTTTGCGGATCATATGATATAAATACTGGGTATCTGTCATATTTGACAGGTGCTTCAATCTGCCCGGCGGGGTAATTTTGTAATATTTTCGGAAGAAGCCGCTTTCAGATTTTCGGAAATAGGCGGAAATCAGTCGGTTCTTTCGAAAGTGGAGAAGCAGAGGGTAAATCTTGCCTTTGGGGAAATTCGTGTATCGGGCAGTTTCTAATGCAATCTCATAACCATCGGTATCTTTTTCTTTCAGAAGAGCGAGGATCATTGCTTTTGCTATATATTTTTTGAGTGACATACAGTTCATTTGAATCACCTCTCTTTTCTATGCCACGTGGAAACTATCCTCTGTAAAAAGGTTAGCACATGGTACTTTGTAATGCAAGGTACTATGCGTTAAACAATTCTTAAACTAAATTTTACGGAAAGATGAAGTTTGAGATGTATACAAGGGTCTGTATACTTTAATCGCAATGTAAATCAAAAAGATACCCTATATTTCATGTTGGATCTGACATAGAAATTAGAAAAGAAAGAAGAAATAAATAACAGAAAATAAGAATAAAATTATAATAAAAAATCCTGATAAAATCAGTACTTTATCAGATTGACTTTCATTGACAAGGCAATATGGAAATATTAAAATATATAAAGATACAGTCACAATCTATTGTAAGCGGAACCCGTGTGGTTATGGCGGGCTTTTCTTATTAAAGGAGGAAAAATGGGCAGGTTTCTTGATTCCGGTTGCATTTTGGACAAACGGGAAGAGAATGCCTTTTTTATTTATGACTGTCATTTTAGTATTGTGCAATAGGCTCACTGCTTGTTATGGGAAGCAGGGGGCTTTTATTTTTGTTCAAGGAGGGAACTATGCATGTAGGTATTGTCATGGGCAGTGATTCCGATCTGCCGGTCATGAAGAAAGCCGCAGAAGTTTTAAGCGGTTTCGGCGTGACATATGATATGGCGATCGCATCTGCCCATCGTACACCTAAGAAACTGGAAGAATTTATTCTGGCACAGGAAGAAAAGGGGGCAGCCTGCTTTATTGCCGGCGCGGGTATGGCGGCAGCGCTTCCCGGCGTAGTGGCTTCTATGACACTTCGTCCTGTTATCGGTGTACCGTTGTCAGGAGCCAGGCTGGACGGCATGGATGCTTTATTTTCCATTGTTCAGATGCCGTCGGGGATTCCTGTGGCGACAGTGGCGATTGACGGCGCTAAAAATGCGGCGTACCTGTCAGTGGAAATCGGCGCGGCAGCAGATAGAGATCTTTATAGAAAATATAAAGAATACCGTGAAGAAATGGCTGCTGAAATTTATCGTAAAGATGAAAAGTTACAGAACGAATTGAAATAATTATATAGGTGACCGGGAGGGTATGATGAAAGAATATAAGCCTTTTAAATCGGGGAAAGTTCGTGAATTGTATGATTTGGGCGACAGCCTTATCATGGTTTGCACTGACCGCATTTCCGCATTCGATAATATTTTGGAAAGTCCGATTCCGAAAAAAGGTGAAGTACTGAATAAGATGTCCAAGTTTTGGTTTGATTTTACAAAAGATGTGGTGCCGAACCATATGATTTCTATTGACGCAGCGGATATGCCTGTGTTTTTCCGAAAACCCGAATTTGATGGAAATAGCATGAAAACCCAAAAGCTGGAGATGATTCCTGTAGAATGCATCGTCCGGGGATACATCACAGGTTCCGGCTGGGAAAGCTACAAAAAAGACGGCACCATCTGCGGTATCCGTCTGCCGGAAGGGCTTGAGGAATGTGAAAAGCTCCCTGAAGCGATTTTCACTCCTTCTACCAAAGCGCCTGTCGGTGAGCATGACATGAATATTTCCATGGAAGAAGGGGCGGAATGGATTGAAAAGACCTTCCCGGGAAAAGGGAAGGAATACATGGAAAGGCTTCGTGACTTAACACTTGCTCTGTACAGGAAATGCGCCGATTACGCGCTGTCTAAAGGCATCATCATTGCGGACACTAAGTTTGAATTCGGTCTGGATAAGGAAGGAAATATCGTCCTCGGTGATGAAATGCTGACGCCTGACAATTCACGCTTCTGGCCGCTGGACGGTTACGCACCGGGGAAAGGGCAGCCGTCTTATGACAAACAGTTTGTCCGCGACTACCTGAAAGAGAATCCGGGGGATGTGCTGCCGCAGGAAATCATTGACAAGACGATCGGCAAGTATGTGGAAGCCTACGAACTTCTCACGGGAGAAAAATTCTGAAAGTGGATGATGGGAATATGGCTGCCTGCGATGACAAGTTTCATGAAGAATGCGGGGTTTTTGCCATCTATGACAGAAACCGGCCTGCTGCTCTTGAAACATATTACGGGATTTTTTCTTTGCAGCACCGCGGGCAGGAAAGCGCGGGAATAACTGTCAGCGACGGGCATACGATGGAAACATTCCGCGGCATGGGTCTTGTCACGGAAGTCTTCCGCAAACTTCCTGAAAAAGAAGGCTTCATAGGCATCGGCCATGTGCGGTACAGCACGACGGGATCTTCCATTCCGAGCAATATCCAGCCGCTGCAGCTGGAAGGTGCGGAAGGGCCTTTGGCTCTTGCCCACAACGGGAATCTGGTGAATACAAAAGTTCTCAGAAACCGACTCCTTCAAAGCGGATCTACCTTTCAGACTACCATGGACACGGAGATCATTATCAAACTCCTTGCCCATGCGGGAACAGCCGTGATGGAGGACAGGATTAAGGGCGTCATGGATGAAATCCGCGGCGCATATGCCGTCGTGGCGTGTACCAATCAGGCAGTTTACGGATTCCGGGATCCCTTCGGCTATCGTCCGATGGCGCTGGGCAAGACAGAAAGCGGTTATGTACTTTGTTCGGAAACGCCTGCTCTTGATGCGATTGACGCGGAATTTGTCCGCGATATCCTTCCCGGAGAAATTGTAAGAATTGATGATGACGGCGTCCATAGCACGATGTATGGAAAAAAGGCGCCCCGCCTCGGGATCTGCGCCTTTGAGTATATTTATTTTGCCCGTCCCGATTCCGTGATGAACGGACAGGATATCTATGAAGCACGCCTGTCTATGGGCCGCCATTTATGGGAAGAAACGCATTATGAAGGTGATGTGGTCATGAGCGTCCCCGATTCGGGCAATGTGGCAGCATTAGGGTATTCCCATGCGTCAGGTATTCCTTATGTGGAAGGACTTTTGAAAAACAAGTACATGGGGCGTACTTTTATCCAGCCCGGGCAGAAACAGAGGGAACGGGCGGTACGGATGAAGCTGAATCCGATTGTCATGAATGTAAAGGGGAAACGAATCATCCTTGTGGACGACTCCATTGTCCGCGGAACAACAAGCGGTATCATTATCCGTTTGCTGCGGAATGCAGGCGCAAAGGAAATAAAAATGTGCATCAGTTCGCCTCCTGTCAGATTCCCTTGTTTCTTCGGCATTGATACGGCACAGCGGAGGCAGCTGGTCGCCGCGAGCCATTCGGAAGAAGAAATCTGCAAAATGATTGGCGCCGATAAGCTGCACTATCTGTCGCAAAAAGGACTGGCGGAATCCATTTCCCGCATACGGGCCAAAGATATGTGTTTTGCCTGCTTTGACGGTAATTATCCCGAACCGGTGCCGGGCGGCGGACTCGACGGTATGAAAGAATAAGGAGAGACATATGGACGAAAAGAAAAAGGGGCTGACTTACGCGGAAGCGGGCGTGGACATCGACGCCGGAGAAAGAGAAGTGGAACTGATTAAAAAATCTGTGCAGGCGACCTATACAAGAGGGGTGCTGGGGGATCTGGGCGGCTTTGGCGGCCTGTTCCGCCTGAAAGACGAATTGTCTGAAGATCCCATCCTTGTTTCAGGCACGGACGGTGTAGGGACGAAACTGCGTCTTGCCATTGAAATGGGGGTACATCATACCATCGGGCAGGACTGCGTGGCGATGAGTGTTAATGATGTTCTCGTACAGGGGGCGCGCCCGCTTTTCTTTCTGGATTATATCGCGACGGGGAAACTGGATCCGGAACTGATGGCGGAGATTGTCAAAGGCGTGGCTGATGCCTGCATCGAATCGGGGTGCGCGCTTCTTGGCGGTGAAACGGCAGAGATGGCCGGATTTTACGCGGCAGGCGACTATGACGTGGCGGGTTTTGCGGTAGGGATTGTGGATAGGAAAAACTTAATTACCGGTGAAAAGATTACGGCCGGCGACGTTATCCTCGGACTGCCTTCCACAGGTATCCATTCTAACGGTTATTCCCTGGTACGCCGCATTATTTCTGACAATCATTTAAATTTAAAAGAAACTTATGAAGGGTTTGACAAACCTCTCGGAGAAGTCGTACTTACGCCGACAAAGCTTTACCCGAAACTTGTCCTTCCCGTACTGAAGGGCGCTGACGTGAAAGGACTTGTCCATATTACAGGGGGAGGTTTTTATGATAATATTCCCCGTATCCTTCCGGAGGGGACAAGAGCTGTCCTTGATGCGGATAAATGGCCGCTCCTTCCAATTTTTTCTTTCATTAAAGCGCAGGGCGGCGTAGAGCCCCGTGAAATGTACCGCACCTTTAACTGCGGACTGGGAATGCTCCTCATTTTGAGCCGTGGGGAAGCGGAAAAGGCGAAAAAAATATTGAAGAACATCGGCGAAGCTGTTTATGAAGTCGGCACAATCAGCGAAGGAAATCGGGATGTCATTGTGACAGGCGGGCTTTTCCATGAATAAGCGCATACTGATATTTGCGTCAGGCCGCGGCTCCAATGCGGAAGCTCTCCATGAAGCTGCCGTGGACGGAACGATTAAGGGGAGGATCGTAGGCGTTATCTGCGACCATCACGACGCGCCTGTTCTTCAGAGGGCAGAAAGATGGAAGGTGCCTGCAACGGTTATTGAAATGAAGACATGCAGGGATAAAGCTGATTATAATGAAAAGATTTTGGAAGCGGCGAAATCGTACGCACCCGATCTGATCTGTCTGGCAGGATATATGCGTATCTGTGGCGAAAATTTGATAAAGGCTTTTGAAAACCGCATTATCAATATCCATCCCGCCCTGCTGCCCAGTTTTCGCGGACTCCACGCACAGCGGCAGGCGATAGAGGCGGGGGTAAAAGTGGCGGGATGTACTGTCCATTTTGTGGGAACAGGGCTTGATGACGGCCCAATTATCACGCAGGTGGCGGTACCGGTTTATGATCATGATACGGAAGATACGCTTTCTGCACGTATACTGGCGGAAGAACATCCCGCCTATGTCCGCGCAGTGAAAGCCTATTGCGAAGATAAACTTCATATAGCGGGTCATACAGTGACAGGCATGCACGAGGAGGAATGAAAATGGCAGTTAAAAGAGCATTGATCAGTGTATCTGACAAGACCGGCATCGTAGAATTTGCCAAAGGCCTTCATGAACTGGGCGTGGAGATTATTTCCACCGGCGGTACGATGAAAGCGATCTCTGAGGCAGGGATTCCGGTCATGTCCGTTTCCGAACTTACCGGTTTTCCGGAAATGATGGACGGCAGGGTGAAAACGCTCCACCCGAAAATACATGGCGGTATTCTGGCGGTCCGTGACAATCCCGCCCATGTAAAAGCGATGGAAGAACATGGAATTGCCGGTATCGATCTGGTGGCCGTCAATTTATATCCTTTCCGTGAAACGATAGCGAGACCCGGTGTCACACGGGCGGAAGCTGTTGAAAATATTGATATCGGCGGCCCTTCCATGGTACGTGCGGCAGCAAAGAATTATAAGTATGTCACGATTGTCGTCGATCCCGCGCAGTACGGAGAAGTGCTGGAACGGATCCGGGAAGACAGGCTGACGGAAGAGTTCCGCTTTGATTTGTCAAGAAAAGCTTTTCTCCATACAGGACTGTATGACTGCGCCATTGCCGATTACATGACAAAAGAAATAAATGGCGGCGGAGAAGGGATGCCGGATATCTTTGCCAAGGCTTATGTAAAGATCCAGAATCTCCGCTATGGTGAAAACCCGCATCAGAAAGCAGCCTTTTACAGAGATCCGGAAGCGAAGGGCGGCATTGCTTCCGCCAGGCAGCTGCATGGAAAAGAATTATCATATAATAATATTGTGGATATGGAAGCGGCATGGGATCTTGCCTGCGAATGGAAAGATACTCCTGCCTGTGTGGTTGTAAAGCATACGAATCCCTGCGGTACCGCTCTCGGTACGAGTGCCCTCGACGCGTTTAAGCGGGCCTTTGCGGCAGACAGCAAATCTGCATTCGGCGGCATTGTGGCGATGAACAGGGAATGTGACAAAGAAACGGCGGAAGAAATGAAACCGATTTTCTTTGAAGTCATTATGGCTCCGAAGTTTTCACGGGAAGCTGTCGATATTTTATCTGCGAAGAAAAACATCCGCCTTGTAGAAGTAGCGGATACGGAAGAAAAAGAACTGCAGCTCCATAAAGTTTCCGGCGGACTTCTCGTGCAGACACCGGATGACAGCTCCGAAACGAGAGCAGACTGTACTTGCGTCACGGAAAGAGCGCCGACGGAAGAAGAGTGGCAGGCACTGGAATTCGGCTGGAAGATTGTAAAGCACGTTAAGTCCAACGCCATCGTGCTGACCGGTAAGGATATCACTTACGGCGTGGGTGCGGGACAGATGAATCGCGTAGGTGCAGCGGATATTGCCATTGCCGAAGCGGGAGAAAAGTGTAAAGGCTCCATCATGGCGTCTGACGCGTTCTTCCCTTTCGGTGATACAATTGAAGCAGCAGGGAAAGCAGGAATTACCGCTGTCATTCAGCCCGGCGGTTCTATACGCGACCAGGAATCTATCGATATGGCAAATAAGTATGGTATAGCTATGGTATTTACCGGACATCGGCATTTCCGCCATAGCTGAGATTGGAGGAGCTTTGAAAGTATTAGTGATTGGAAGCGGCGGCAGGGAACATGCGCTGCTCTGGAAACTGGCACACAGTCCGTCTGTAAAAGAAGTGTACGTCATTCCCGGAAACGATGGAATGACAGATGTGGCGCATTTAATTCCGGTAAAAGGAACAGAAGATATTCTGGATTTTGCCCGTCTGATGGAAGTGGATCTTACTGTTGCCGGTCCCGAGACTGTGCTGACGGAAGGTCTGGCCGACAAGTTTGCCGAAAAGGGAATGGCTTTCTTCGGGCCGTCAGCGGCGGCAGCGCAGATTGAAGGTTCGAAAAGTTTCGCCAAAAATCTGATGAAAAAGTATAAGATCCCTACAGCTGCTTATGAAACATTTACCGATGAAGAAAAGGCCGTTTCTTATATCAAAAAACGAAAGAAATATCCCCTTGTCATCAAGGCAGACGGACTGGCGTCGGGGAAGGGCGTCGTCATTGCCGAAACCGAAGAGCAGGCTGTTCAGGCGGTCCGCGGGATGCTGGAGGGAAAAACCTTTGGCAGCGCGGGAGAATCCGTGGTGATTGAGGAATTTATGGAAGGGGAAGAGGCGAGCGTTCTTTGCTTCACTGACGGAAATACCATCATTCCTATGATTTCCGCACAAGATCATAAACGCATCAGCGACGGGGATATGGGAGCGAATACCGGCGGCATGGGGGCTTATGCTCCCGCTCCGGTCATGACGAAAGAATTGGACAAAATCGTTTATGATACCATTCTGCTGCCTGCTGTCAAAGCAATGAAAAAAGAAGGCTGCCCGTTTAAAGGCTGCCTTTATGCCGGATTGATGATTACAAAAGACGGGCCCAAAGTGGTGGAATTTAACTGCCGATTCGGAGATCCTGAGACGGAAGCTGTTCTGCCGCTTCTCGAAAGCGATCTTGCGAAGATCATGCTTGCCTGCACGAAAGGGACCCTGAAAAAGGAAAGTGTGGAATGGAAAAACGCCTGTGCTGTGGATGTCGTCCTGGCATCGGAAGGATATCCTGCCACCCATTCCTCGGGAGAGGAGATAGTAGGGCTGGAGGAAGCAAAAAAGACCGGCTGCCTCGTATTCCATGCGGGCAGTATGAAGAAAAATGGCAGGTACTTTGTTAATGGCGGCCGTGTGCTGAATGTGGCGGCTGTCGCGCCGACATTGAAAGAAGCGCAGGACAAGGCCTATGAAGGTGTTTCAAAAATCAGCTGGCGGGGTATGCAGTACCGTCATGATATTGCCGATAAAGGGTTGAAGCGTTTGAAAAAAAGAAAATAGAAAAGAAAAGCGCTGTTTCTGTATTTGATGGGGATGGCGCTTTTATCTGTGCTTATGCGGGCGGATATTTTTGGTTAGTTTTACTGATCTGGTCATTTGATATCCACCTATGCCTGTTTCTGTAGGCAGGAAATTTTATGCGCAGCGTGTATTTGCCCGGCACATGAAAAGTGGCAATAAAAAAAGACGAGGACACAGGTCTTCGCCTTTTCCGTCAGATGATTACTTTGCTGCGCTGTCAGCAGCGATGGCAGCATTGACGCTTGCATTCAGACGGGATTTTTTACGAGCGGCAGCATTTTTATGGATAATGCCTTTCCGCGCAGCGGTATCGATAACGCTCTGCGCTTCGCGAAGGGCGATGTCCTTCTGGTCGGTTGTGGCAGCAGCTACAGCTTTCTTGACAGCACCATGGATTCGGGAACGGACAGCGGCATGAGCAGCTCTCTTCTTTGCGTCAGTTTTCATGGTCTTTATGTTGGATTTTATTTGCGGCAATTGTTTCACCTCCCGTCTGTGTCATTCATACCGTGTTATTTTACCATGTTTCGCTTTCTGTGGCAAGAAATCTTTTATAATGCCGTCGGTTTGTGTAAAAGCAGGCTATTCGTTAAAATAAAGAAAATGCCGGAATAAACATATTTCCTTCAGATCGGTTTATGGAAAGAGCAAAGGAAAAGGAGCAGCCTATGTATGTCGGTGTAGATATGGTGAAAGCGGCACGCTGGGAACGGATTTGTGAAAAATTTCCGTCCCGCCTTGAAAAAATGTTTACGGAAGAAGAACGGGCGCACTGTGAGTCAAAAGGAAAAAATAAGGCTTATTCTTACGCGGCGCTCTGGGCAGCGCGGGAAGCAGCAGGGAAAGCACTGGGGATAGGCATCCTCGGTTCAGGTTTTGGCGATGCGTACCTGTCATGGACAAAGTGGGGGGCGCCTGTTCTCCACTTGCAGGGGAATTTTGAAAAGCGGGCGGAGAAATTGGGAATCACGGATATGTCCGTTTCCATTTCCCATGAAGACGGTATGTCTATTGCTGTTGTTGTGATGGAGGCAAAATCATGATACTGACAACATCTGAGGAATCAAGACTTTTGGATCAACGCGCCATGACGGAATACGGGCTGCCGGAGTCGGTGCTTATGGAAAACGCCGGCGCTTCCGTGGTGCAGCTTATGAAAGAAAAAATATCCTGGGAAGACGCGCGGGTGGTTATCGTCTGCGGCAGCGGAAATAACGGGGGTGACGGATTCGTCACGGCACGGTACGCTCTTTCCGAAGGTGCTGATGTGGCGGTTCTTGTCATGGGGGATGCATCCCATATGGGAGAGAATTCTTTATTGTATAAAAATATAGCGGCTAAAATGGGAATTCCCGTGATTTCCGTTGCAGGCGCGGATGACGCAAAGGAATATCTGGCAGGTGCGGATATTATTGTAGACGCGCTCATCGGCACAGGTCTGAAACATCATGTGAAAGGAAGCACGGCGGAGCTTATTACTGCCATGAATGATTCGGAAGCGGTTATTGTTTCCGTGGATGTTCCCAGCGGCATGTTTTCTGACAGCGGCTGTGCGGCGGGGGCGGTGGTGAATGCCGATTACACGGTGGCGTTAGGCTCCGTAAAGCGGGGGCATGTCCTTTATCCGGGAAATGGATATGCAGGAACTGTCTTATATTCAACCATCGGCATCCCAAACGGCGCCAGGGAACATTTTCCTGTAAAGCTGGTGGAAGAAAAAGATATTTATGGATTTCTTCCTGTGCGGAGTTTTGCCGCCCATAAGGGAACAAATGGATTTATAGGCATCTTTGCTGGTTCAGAAGGGATGGCGGGCGCGGGTCTGCTGACAGCACAGGGGGCGCTTTACGGTGGCGGAGGAAAGATTGCTCTTGTTTCCGTAGGGAATGCTGCTTTCCAGCTGGCAGGGAAAATTCCGGAAGTGATGGTTTCTTCCTGCGGGGATTCCCCTTGCTTTACCGAGGATATGTTAGATAAGGCAGTGAAGCAGACCGGGATGTATGACGTTGTCGCGTTGGGACCGGGTCTGGGGCGGAACGAAAGAACGCAGACCTTTGTGGCGGATATGCTGGAGCACTGCCGTAAGACCATGGTTGTAGATGCGGACGCGCTCTTTGCTGTCGGCCATCAAAAAATCAATCTGAGAAACTGCCCTGCTGATGTGGTTCTGACGCCCCACGTGGGAGAATTTGCTTTCCTTACCGGACTTACCGCAAAAGATGTGGAAGCCGGTAGGATCGATGAAGCGATCCGGTATGCTAAGGAAAACCATGTGGTGCTTGTGCTGAAAGGAGCGCCTACGGTTATTGCCGTACCGGACGGCAGGGCATGGGTGAATTCCACGGGGAATCCGGGCATGGCCGCAGGCGGTATGGGGGATACGCTGACCGGCATCATTGCTGCCTTTATCGGGCAGGGACTTTCTGCCGAAGAGGCTGCTGTGGCAGGCGTATACCTTCACGGACTGGCGGGAGACCTGCTTGCCGAAAAGATGCCGGTGGGGTATACGGCAAGCGATGTGGCCCGCATGATTCCTTTGGCGCGTAAAAAGGTCATTGAAGGATGAAGCGCTTTATAAAGTATTTCCTTTGTCTCCTTATCAGCCTTTGTGTCTTTGCAGGGACAGGCTGCGGGTTTGATGTCTTTGGCAGCGGGAGTGGAACAGCAGCCGATGCGCCTCTGATTATCCGCATGCTTGATATCGGACAGGGAGACGCCATCCTTATTGAAAGAAATGGAAAGTTTGCGCTTATTGATACGGGAGATGTGGAGCATCGTCCGCGGATGGCGGAGTATCTCAGGAAGTACGGCGTGAAAAAGGTGGATACTGTTATTATCACGCATCCCCATGGAGATCATATAGGCGGCATGTTTTCTGTTTTTGCCAATGCGGAAATAAGGCAGGTTTATGATAATGGGGTGCCTACTTCCCTTTCCACGTACAAAACGTATCGAAAGATACTGGATAAAAGGAAAATTCCCCGCAGGACACTGCGGGGCGGTGAAAAAATACAATTGCTGGACGGCGTTCCTTTTACAGTTGTAGGACCTTTGGAAAAAAGCAATGCCCGCGGAGAAAATTCGCGTCAGAATAATGAAAGTATCGTGGGGCTGCTGAAATATGGTAATTTTACGATGCTTTTTACAGGAGATGCGGAAGCGGAAGAGGAAGCATCTATTTTGAAAAGCGGCGCTGACATAAAGAGTATTGTCCTCAAAGCGGGACATCACGGAAGCAAGACGTCTTCTACGGAAGAATTTCTCCGTGCCGTTTCACCGAAAGCGGTTTTTATTTCCTGCGGCGCCGGTAATAATTACGGGCATCCCTCAAGGCAGACGATGAAGCGGTTGGAAAAATGGGGGATAGATGTTTATCGGACGGACAGGCAGGGGACGATTACTCTTACCACTGATGGAAAGCGCTATGAAATTACAAAAGAACATTAGAGGGGAAAACATGGAAAGAGAAATGCCGAAGGCAGGAGAAGTGTGGCGGCACTTTAAAGGAAACTTTTATCTTATCATTGCCGCAGCTCGTCATACGGAAACGGGGGAAATGTATGTGGTTTATAAAGCGCTTTACGGTACGTACGAAGACTATCTCCGACCGCTGGATATGTTCATGAGCGAAGTGGACCGGGTGAAATATCCTGATGTGAAACAAAAATACCGTTTTGAAAAAACAGAAAAGGAAGAATAGATATTTCCTGCCGGAATCAGCTGCTGTTCATGGCAGTCTTTTTTTATCCAAAAAACTCAATATAAAATGAAAAATCATTACTTTCCATCATGCATAAAAAGTGGTAAATTAAGCGTATGATTTAAGATACGTAAACGCAGCAGGATGAAAGGAGAAATAGTATGAATATAAAGATTGGAATTTTAGGGTATGGAAATATAGGGCGCGGTGTAGAGACGGCGCTCCGGGATAATCCGGATATGGAACTGGTAGCGGTCTTTACAAGACGGGATCCTTCACAGGTGAAGATTCTTTCTGAAAATGTGCCGGTCATTTCCGTCTCAGAAATAGAAGCATGGAAAGATAAGATTGACGTACTTCTCCTCTGCGGGGGAAGCGCTACTGACCTGCCGCAGCAGACACCGTTCTATGTGAAAATGTTCAACGTGGTAGATACGTTTGATACCCATGCTAAGGTGCCCGCCCATTTTGCCGCTGTCGATCGGTCTGCAAAAGAAAATGGAAAGATTGCCATTATTTCCGTCGGCTGGGATCCGGGACTTTTTTCTCTCTCTCGGCTTTATGGGAATGTGATTCTTCCTGACGGGAAAGATTACACTTTCTGGGGGAAAGGCGTTTCTCAGGGCCATTCCGACGCCATCCGCCGCATTAAAGGCGTGAAGAACGCCAAGCAGTATACCTGCCCCGTGGAAAGCGCCATGCGTGCCGTAAGGAACGGGGAAAATCCGGAGCTTACCACAAGAGAGAAACATATCCGTGAATGTTTCGTCGTTTTGGAAGATGGCGCTGACGCGGCATATGTGGAAAAACAAATTAAGACGATGCCGAACTATTTCGCCGACTATCATACCGTGGTTCATTTCATTTCGGAAGAAGAATTTGATAGGAACCATCAGGGGCTGGCGCATGGCGGTTTCGTTTTCCGCAGTGGAAATACGGGGAAAGAAAAAGAACATAAGCATATCATTGAATTCAGTCTGAAATTGGATTCGAATCCGGAATTCACTACGCATGTCATGGCAGCTTATGCGAGAGCTGCCGCACGTATGGCCAGAGAAGGACAGACAGGATGTAAAACGGTGTTTGATATACCGCCGGCATACCTTAGCGAAAAGAGCGGCGAAGAGCTCCGTTCCTCGATGCTGTAAAAGGTAATAACAGCTTGACAATTTAGTATATGATAGTGTATTCTACATAAGTCAGTTATGCGGAGCGGTACTCAAGTGGCTGAAGAGGACGGTTTGCTAAATCGTTAGACGGGTCTCCCGTGCGGGGGTTCGAATCCCCCCCGCTCCGCCAGGTAAATAAAGAAGATATCGGATAAAGCGATATCTTCTTTTTTTATAACCTAATTTCTTATGAGGCAATAAATGAAATATTTACAATGCCTTCTGTGTAAACTATAATTAAAAATAAGGAAATCATTTGAAATATTACTTTGGGAGTACGATCGTGCGGAAGGAAGTTGTAGCAACCTTTATTTTTTACCATGGTGACGGGAGCGGTATCAGCTGCTCCCGTTTTAGATTATACGGGAGTGGAGAGACAGGGAGAAACAAAGCAGAAAAAGCCAGAAAAGAGAATAACAGCATACTGGCGGAGAAATACGAAAAAGAAGCAAAGAAATGGAGCGAAAGCGGAACCAATAGAATCGCCATGCACGGAATCATGGGAGCCTTAGTATCCAAAGAAGCAGGAGCAGGAATGACAAAAGGACTGACAGGAGCAGGACTGAACGCCCTCCTGCAAAAAGAACTGGGAAAAATCAAAGACAAAGAAGTCCATAAAATAGCAAGCACCGCCATAGGATACCTGGCAGGAGGGAAAACAGGGGCAGCCATAGCCCATCAGGCGACAACCTTTAACTACCTCACCCATGAACAATATAAACAATATCTGGACGATATGAAAAACGCAAAGACAGAAGAAGAGAAGAAACGATTACAAAAAGACTGGGAAGCCATAGATGAAAGACAAAGATATTCACCAATATCAACGCCCGGTACATATTGGGACTTAAAGACAGGCAGACCATTTACGGTGAAAGAAGGAGGAAGTCTTTTTGAGCCGGTATTAGTTACAGCAACACGTGCACATGGAGAAACCATATTTGAAAGTGCGATGGCAAGCGGAATTAATACAAAAGTTGCCAAATATCTGGGAAGAGAAACCGTTATCGGAGACGCACTTACCTTGCCGTGGGATATAGCACAAGACGCAGATGTCAATAAGTATGGAATACAGGGTGTTAAAAGGCGGATTGGTATTGATGTTTATGGGAATTTAGTGGTGGTTAGTGCTACTGTTTTGACTGGAGGTAGTTTGGGTGGTACATTATCAGGATTAGCATCAGCGGTGATTATCACAGAATTTAAAGATTTTGTGGCACCGCCGTTAACGACAATAGAAAGGGAAAAGGAGAATAATGAATATATTGAAAATATAAATAGAGAGATAGATTAAACTATTGTTGGAGGAACTTATGATAGATATATTAATATGCATATTGTATGTTGTTGCTGGAGGAATATGGATGTGCAAAGGCATCAGACTAGATTCAATCTCTGCCCCGACAAATTATAAGATTGTTATTATAAAGTTTTTGATGTTATTAGTAGTTCCTGCAAGTTTATACATATTTTTTTCTTTTTCGGCAGATAATAAAATGCGTATAATCTTAAGCACAAGTTTTTTATTAACAAATGAAATACTATCTTATGTATTGTTTTTAGAAATAAAAAAAGTACTCATTAATTATAATGAGCGGAAAAGAGAAGAGGTAGAAAGAATTTTAAAAAAGAAAAAATTCCGATTTGAGCTGGGAATGGTAGGTTTTGGTGTAATAATTTTTATAGGATTATTAATTTGTGTTCTGCCTAATTAACTAGAAGAAGCTAAAGTATATGAATAAATGGCTGCAAATCGATGCTGAGCAGAACGAAGAATGGCTGAGAAAACAAGGAACAGGCACCTATATAGATCTAAGTACAATAAAAAAAGGAGACATGCCCGGACAAGTCATCATTGAAAAGCGTAACGGATATAAAGAAGTGCTGAACAAAGCAGCCCTGGATAAATCCAAAGAAATCGCGGCAGAAGGAATCGCAAGCTGGAGTGCGGCGAACTGGATGGAAAGCGAATATCCCTACCTGACACGAAAAGAAGCGGAGGCAATCGAGAAAAACCTTGTGAAGAAAGCCAGCCCTTTTGTAGCAGGTGCGTCTTACCTATACGGGACACAGGAAAACCACGAAAGATTTAAATCCCCATACAATGCATTTAGAGCGGATGCATACGATACGTTGCCGATAACATTTGGCGTTTTGGGAACTGCAGTCGGTGTGGCATGGATTGGCTCTGCAGGGGCTGTTATTAGCCCATTGGCGGGTATTACAACTGCGGTATCTGTTGAATTAGAAAAGCAAAAGTGGGAGGAAAAAGAGCAAAATCAACAAAATAAAAGTGACATAGAAGAAAAGGGAGGAGCGATGAAATGATTACTTTCTTTTTTAGCCCTTTGTATGATGCCATTCTTCTTGTAGGATGTTTTGTATTAATAAGAAAGTTTATTTTAAAAAAGGACTTATCCGCTAATGAACGTTTTTTCTTTCAGCATACATCATCATTTATTTATATTCCTTTTGCAATTATCCAAGTAGTATTGATTTGTTATGTCATAGGAATAAATAGAGGGTTATTTTATGGGGACCTATATTCTTTACATTACATATATAGTTTTCTTATATTTTTATGGATGATTTTATTATGCATTGCTATGGTTAATCGGGTGAGATATGGTCCGAAAGACAGAGAATTTATAGAAAGAACTAAAACTGGAACTATAGCAATGGTTTTAATTGTTATAGGGGTAGTATTATTTTATATTTTTTCTTGATTGAATAGGCATCCTGAATACCCCCATACCGTCCGTCAAAGGAAAAGCAGGAACAACCACCCGATCTGCCATATCCAAAGGAACCATAACCATCACAGACAAAGAAAACCAGAAACAGGACATAGAGAAACTGAACAGGAACACAGAAGACAGCTTAAACAAACTCAAAGAAATCTTCGACAAGACAAAAGTAGAAGAAAAACAGGAACTTATCCAGATTCAGGCAGATGTCGATAAAAATCATAAAGTAATCAATTCTTCCGGTACCCCAAGGACAGCAGACTGTATAGCGGTTGGAATAGATATAAAGTGATAGCTGCTGATTTAGAGCCGGTTATCTTTGGAACAGCGTTAGGGAGTATTGGTGGTGTTGCATTTGGAATGCCGGCTGTGTTTGGGCTTATTGGCGGTGTAATTGGAGATTATACGAAAGAATATATAAAAGCAGAGACGACTACTCCTAAAGAAGAGGAAGTTAGAAAGTATTACCAGGAGGTAAAGAATAATAGATGAATGTACTAATTGCCGGTGGATTCTGGGCCATTGCCAAGTTTATGGTGCTTCTGTGCGGTACTGTCATTTTAATAATAAAATCTATATATGTGTACCAGAAAAAATATCAGAAATGGACAGTTTTTACCAGAATATTATATGCCATGACTATGGGTGGATTTGAGATAGGAATGGTAACAGTTATGGGGGGGAGTTACTGGCATTTTTACAAAAAATTGGGATATAGTTGTGATGATGCTGATGATTTTTAGTGGTATTATCGGTGGAATGCTTATGAAAGTATTGGTCATAAATGAGGCTTTACTCTATTCAAAAGAAGAATTAGAAAAATATAAATTCTCACAAAAATGCCTTTGGGGAAGCGGTATAGTATTGCTGATTATAGCAGCAATTATATATCTATAATTACTTTGGATAAATCTATAAGAATTGGTTTGGTGGTTGCAGGTAAACCCATCCAAGTCAAAAACACTCCCTGCCTCAAAGGAGCCGTCATAGACAGCCAGGCAGAAAAAGAAAAGAACAAACTCATCACCGGTACTTTGACATGGGAAAACATAGACAACAAAGCCGAATACAAAACAGGAGGACACGGAATATCCTACAACGGGAAAATAGGGAGAGGAGACAAGAACGATCCCTTAGATTCCCGGACAAATAACAGATATGGGAAAGACCCTGTAATAGGACAAAGAAACGGAATGAACAAAATCACCCCAACCATCTACGGTTCAAAAATCCCGTTAAACGAAAGAGACATTCTGTGAAATTAAGGATGGGGAAAGCTACAGGTATATGAAAAGGATGCCTGTGTCAAACTATACCATTAACAAAGGAACACTTGCGGAGAACATGGCTACAGCCGCTATAGAATATCCCTTTGCACTGGTGGAGAACATGACAGGAAGAGTGGAAGAATTACAGCGGAGAAGACTGGTGGAAAGCACAGGGGATAAATTTAGTGGGAGCAGTCGGTGTAAAAGTTATTGTCGAAATATTTACAGGTATGCCATGATATGCGTATTATAGAAATCCTTATATTGTTACAGGAATAGGTGTAGTCGGCGCAATGGTTGCAGATATAGAGAGTGATCTGATTATAGAGGATATGAAGTAAAAGAATTTAGAAACAGATGAGCAGAAGAAGATGAGAAGAAGACAAGAGGGAGAGGTGCATGCAAAATGATTGTAAGTTCCTTATTTTTCTGTATAACAACAATATGCTTTTTGAGGGAGTTTAAGTTGGGGAAAAACGAAGGTTATATACAAAGGTTTTATTATTATGTCGGGGGATATGGAGGGGGATTATTCTTTTTGTATATGTTTTTATCTGGAATGTATGGTGAGGTCAGTCATATTAGTGTTAAATTTGTAACCTTTTTGCTATTTATATTTTTGGGGAATAGTAGAATGGATTTCTTTTATAAACAAAAGTATTATGGCTTAAAAATAAATTCAGAGATCAGTTTAAGTGAAATAAATATAACTAAAAGACTATGGTATATTTGCAGAATAGGAAAGTGTCTTAGTCTTATTTGTGTGGTAATCTTAGCTTTTGTATTGTTGTTTTAATAACAGGTGAGGCTATTTTCTTTTCAAAGATACGACAAAAGAGATAGCTGATTAATTAGGATACCTGGGAAAGACCAAGGGGAAAAACCGGATGGACACCTACCCTGATACCGTACAGGCCATCAGCACCGCTTTAGGAGCCGTCGCAGGAAGCCTGACAGGAGACCATACCACAGGAGCCTATACGGTACAGATGGAGGCGAAGTGGAACAGACTGACAAAAAACCGTAAGAAGACCAGAACAAACAACTCAAACAAGAACTGTCCACAAAAAAGAAAAAACCTGACGAACTTCTCAAACTGCTGACGGAATACATCGACATGAGCGAAACCGCCGAACATCCCACTTCGCGAAAAGTGCTGCATGGAGTCTGGAACGAAGAAAAGGATGTATATTACCGAAGATGATAATAAGCGCACAGGAATATAGAGCGATAGATCAAAAATCATTCAACCGTATGGCACAAAAATACAACATGCTGAAGTATGAGAAAAATTACTCCTTTTGAGGCACGGATTTTAAGTGCATCCGGGCTTGCGCTTTCTGGTTTTGCAGGAATGACAATATTAAATAACTGGTATAGTCGAAAAGAAGAATATGTAAATTACCTATTAAAAATGAATAAGTCTGGCTATGATGATGAACAATTTAAAGAAAAGCTAAATCAAAACTTTGGAATTATTGATTAATAGAGGGATGAAATGAAAGTCTTGAGTATATCATTTTGGGGCGGAATTATTACAGCAGTTTTATTTTTTATAACGATGCTATGCTTTGCCTGGGATGATGGGCGTATGCATGAAAAGGAGATCAAAAATAGTATATGGAAATATATCTTATTTCTCCTTATGGGAATGATTACAAGTGTTTTTTGTTTGGTGTTTGTATTTGCTTATTTTACTAATATTTTGGAAATTATAAATGGAGTAAAAATAGTTAATATCGCAGATGCACAGGTAGAAGGAACGATTTTTATTATTTGGAATGTTTTTGTTATAGCTAAATATTATCTCTGTATATTATTCCCTACATCTATGAATAATAGGCAAAGTGAAAGAATAAACAAAAAGCAAATTATTTTTTTATGCGTAGTAAATACACTTATTGAATTATTTATAATATGGTATTACCGAGATGTGTTGTGGTATGTAATCTCTTGGATTTTCTGTTAATTAATGAAATCCAATATAGAAGGTATTACTGAACAAAACCATCTACGGCTCAAAAACCCCATTAAACGAAAGAGGCATCCCGATGAAATTAAAGACCGGGAAAACTACAGGCGTATGAAAGGGATACCTGTGCCAAACTATACCATTAACAAAGAAATGCTTGCGGAGAATATGGCCACAGCAGCTGTAGAATATCCCTTTACACTGGCAGAGAACATGGTAGGAAGACCGGAAGAATTATAGTGGAGAAGACTGGTGGGAGGCACAGGGGATAAATATTAGATTTTTTTAGCTTATAGGGTAATAATCTTTACCGGATTAGGGGCAGAAACTTATAAAATTACCAAGAATCCATATAGAAGTGTTGGTGTGGCAATTGCTTTGACCATTACTCAAGATGAAATGATTGACAAGGCTACTAAATCCATAAAAGAAAATACGTTAAATAAGGATGTAGAGAAATAATAGAAAGGGATATTGAGTATGATTATTGGCATAATAGTTTTAATATGGAGTGTTTTAGAATTTATAAGAAGCTTTAAAGTACATGGCAATGATACAGTTTTACAGAAAATATATTATTATATTGGTGGATATGCAGGTTTGTCTTTTTGGATATGGATGCTATGGTTTGTCCAGTATGGTAATCATTATTACTATATGGAGATATTTATATGTATTTTGATATTAGAGTTGTTAATGTTGCAGAGAATTACATTTTATTATAAGGAAAAGTATATAGAATCTACACAAAAAAATGAAACCATTAAGGTGGTTAAGTTAAAGAGAATATATAGAATTTGCCGTTTTGGTAGTGTAATGTGTGGGGTTAGTATTATTACCTTAGTTATTGTTGCGGTTTTATAGTGGTAGGATTGCTAACATTCTTGCTCGTGCTGGAGTAGCAAGTGTAAATGCCCTCTTAGCATATGTACAGTTTAAGAATCCAATCATTAGTGCAGCAGTGGGCGTCGGTACATTAGCCTTAACGAAATCATGGAATGATAGTTTAATACAAGAATTTAAGAAAGAAAACCTTAAAACTGATGAGTAAAAAAGATGAAAAGAAAGAAGAGATAAAATAATGTTTTCTTATTCTATACTTTTTTTAATAATGACTGTATCTTTTCTGAGTGTTAAAGAGTTTAAAGTCCATAAAAATGAAAATTTTTATCAGAGGATTTATTATTATGTGGGTGGATATATTGGCTGTGCTTTTTTGTGTTATATAATTTGGGAAAATTATAATATGAGGATAGGATATGTTACACCCCGATGGATATCAATGCTAATTTTTTTATCATTGATTTCATGTAGAATCGAGTATGTTTATAAAAAGAAATATCTGAAATCGTTAAATGACTCTGATCGAAGTAAAATATCTACTGCTGAAAAATTATGGAAACTAAGTCTTATTATTAAATGGTCTGGTATTATTGCTGTGTTTGGACTAAGTTTAATTTGGATTTTGTAATTAATGATGAAGAGCTAATAATATATCTACGAAGAACAAGATGGAACCGTAGCCAATGGACATGCCCTATATCCCGATGAAATTAAAGACCGGGAAAGCTACAGACGCATGAAAGGGATATCCATGCTAAACTATACCATTAATAAAGGGACACTTGCGGAGAACATGGCTACAGCAGCTATAGAATATCCTTTTGCACTGGCAGAGACCATGGGAGGAAATGTAAGTACGGCAAGAGTACTGGCACTGGGACCGTTAAAAACACTGGAAATGTATAGAACATGGCAGGAAGACTGGAAGAATTACAGCGGGGAAGATTGCTGAAAGGCACAGGGGATAAATATAATTACTCCGTTATCAAGTAAGGTATATTCTGCATTATCTGCAGGAGTTGCAACTTATAAAGTGATAAAAAATCCATATATTAGTGTGGGAGTTTCTGTAGCAAGTACAGTATTAGTAAATGATAGTACTGCCGAAATTGAAAAGAATCTTAAAAATGAGTATTTGAAAACGGATGAACAGAAAGAAAAAGAAGCCGGGAAGAGGTGAAGTATATATGCTTATATGCGGTGTCATATTTTTCATAACAGGGTTAATATTTTTGAAAGGATTTTCTGTAAATAAGGGTGATAGTATACTCCAAAAATTTTATTACTATGTTGGAGGGTATGGAGGTGAAATATTTTTCTGCTATATGATATGGTTCTCTGAATATGGAGATAAAAATTATTATGGAGAACTTTGGATGATATTTTTAATTTTTTATTTATTGATAAATTGTAGAATGAATTATTTTTATAAATTAGAATATCTTGATTTAAAGATGCAGGATTGTATGAATGCAGAAAAAATATATCATGCTAAAAGAATTTGGGAAATTAGTCAACTGGGTAAATGGATAGGTATTACATGTATTGGAATTATGATACTAATTATGTTGTAAGTTTATTGGGCTATGGCAGTGGTCAGTGGGCTCGCTATGAACGCGGCAAAAAATAGTACCATAAAGAGGAGCTATTGAAAACAGATGAGTAAAAAGAAAAGCGAACCAAACGATCAGAATAATATGGCTGGGGATAAGAAACAATGATTCTTTCAAGTGCTCTTTTGGTTATAGAAACCATATTATTTTTGGTGAGTGGACGTTTACATGGGTATGAAAGCTTATCACAAAGATTCTCCTATTATATAGGAGGATGGGTAGGACTTATATACTTTTCTTACCTCTTTATGGCATCTTTTATGGGGTATGACATAAATATAATTATTACATTGATTGTGATGGCTATTGTTTTCTTTTTTGCTCTTAATAGAACAAAATATAATTTTAGAATCAAATATGAAAATGCAAAAGAACATTGTGGTAAAAATTCAAAAAATGCAAAAAGGTTTCGTAGCTTGGTCAGTTATGCACTTTATGGACAGATAATTATTTTTATCGGATTTATAATGATCCTTATGGTCATTTTATTAGGATCTTATAATGGACGGATTTCTTTATATTAATATAGGGATAGGGAAAGCAGGAAGCACCACCTATGCGGCCATAGCAGACAGCATCATCACCACCACAAAAGAAAAGACAGACAAAGAAATCAGCCACGACACAGCAAACGCGCTTAACACACTCTCCGAAATCTTCGACAAAAAGAAAATAGAAGAAAACAGGAATGCGCAAATATCCTCTCCCAAGTAGGATACCGCTTCATAGGAGACATAGCGGGGCACAAAGAAGTAGCAGGTGCGTTTTACCTATACGGAATACAGGAAAACCACGAGAGATTTAAATCCCCATATAACACATTTAGTGCGGATGTTCTGGACGTATTGCCTGCCTCAGCAGGGATGTTAGGGGGAGCAGTTGGAATGTATCTTGGTGGTCCAGTTAGCGCTTTTTGTATAGGAACATTAATGACAGGAGTTATTGGTTATAGGGTAGAACAATATAAACTCGGAATAGAACGTAAAGAAGCCAGGGATATTAGTGATGAAAAGAGGGCAAACACTTGATGAAAAATATATATGACTTGTTATTGATAGTAATATGTATAGTGTTTTTCAGGTCATTTATTTTAAAAAAGTATTTTTTTGAGAAAGAAAAGATACTTAGAGAAAATGCTCCTGTTATTTTTCTTCCGATAACAATTGCGCTTATTCTTAATATTTTCTTTATTGTGATGATCGATATAAAAGTAATTAATAGTCATTTTGAGATGTATGCATATAGTTCGCTGGAATTTTTTGGATTTGTCTGGGTAGGGTTTTCGGTTTATACAAGATGGAAATATGATAAGGAACATGAACATAATATGACCAAAGGGGAAGGTGCAATAATAGGAGTTATACTTCTTGTACTAATCTTATTGTTTTTACACTTATAAAGAAGAACTTGTCAGTATAGGGGAATCTCCAAATTTCGAAAGATTTAAAATCCCATATAACGCATTTAGCGCGGATATATATAATACATTACCTATTTCAGCAGGGATGTTAGGAGAGGCAGTTGGTGAAACCATAATGGGGATTTCAGGTTTAATTATTGGAATTGTCTTTGCCACCGAAGCGGCTACATGGTATGTCGAAAATGAAAAAAGTAGATGGGAGAAAGATGAGGCAGGCAAGAATATAGACACTAAATAAGAAGGAGAAAAGATGAAATGAGATTCTTTATAGGAAGTTATATATATGACATAATTCTTTTAATCTTATGTGGAGTAGTATTTAAGACTTTTATCCTAAAAAAAGGATTATCAGAAAAAGAATCTTTTTTTATACGACATACATTGCCAATAATCTATATACCCCTTTCTGTATTATTAATCGTGAATATGGTTTATATTGTTTTGATAGATAGAGAAATTATTGATAATACTTACAAAGGATTTGCACTGTATTCACTTGTTTTTATTTGGGCTATAATGATGATTATAGGATTTTATAATAGAATTAAATACGGCTCCAAGGATTGGGAATATGTTGAAGAAACCAAACGAGGGATTTTTGGACTTATTGGACTTTTTGTTATGGCGATATTCATGTACTTATTTATATGATTTATGTGTTTTCAAAGGAGCCGTCATAGACAGCCAGGCAGAAAAAGAAAAGAACCGGCTCACCACCGGTACTTTGACATAGGAAAACATAGACAACAAAGCCGAATACAAAATAAAAGCAAGCGGAATCACCGCATCCACCAATGCCGTATCCAAACTCGACCCCTGATTAAGTTATCTGGATGAGGAATGATATATCATGACAGATTTAGTAATAATTTTAGTGTATTTAGCAATGATGCTTATATGGATTTTTAAGAAGATAAAGTTTGGAAGCTTCGTTTTTTCTACAACTATTCGAATTATAATTATAAAATTTATTTATTCATTAATACTTCCATTTTCTGTATTTGTATATATTTTTTTTCCGCCAGAAAATGCAGTTCGGTTTTTATTAGGTGCGAGTAGTATAGGGGCATTAGGGGGGCTATTTTGGCTTTTAGATCGTGAAAGAAGGATTGTCATTATTAAGAGTGTTGATCATGAAACATTAAAAGAAATACAAGGATCTCTTCAAAAACGGGAACGAAGAACGAAAGAGGTTCTTGTTGGATGTATTTTTTTCATGTTTTTAGGTTTTTTGATCTATCTTTTACCACATTAGAGAAAGCGTAAGTGAATTATTATAAGGATAAGAATGGAACATCTGTCTAACCATGTCATTTGTGAAAATAAGCGTAACAGATATAAAGAAGCGCTAAACAAAGCAGCCCTGGATAAATCCAAAGAAATAGCGGCAGAAGAAATAGCAAGCTGGAGCGCGGCGAACTGGATGGAAAGTAAATATCCCTACCTGACACGAAAAGAAGCGGAGGCAATTGGGAAAAACCTTGTAAAGGAAGCCAGCCCTTTTGTAGCAGGTGCGTCTTACCTATAGGGGATACAGGAAAACCATGAAAGATTTATTTAAATCCCCATACAACGCATTTAGCGCGGATACATACGATATGTTGCCGTATCACTTGGGATAATTGGGGCATGGGGGGGAAGTGCATTAGGGGGGCCTGTAGGTGGGCTGTGCGCGGTGGAACTATATCTATAGGAGCAAGTGTATGGGTGAAGATAGAAAAAGATAAATGAGAACAGCAACAATCACTTTCGGTTGATGAGGAGAAAACTTCCGGGACTGGAGGGGGAAAATGAGTTACTTGGTAAATAGTGTATTTTATGATTTAGTCTATCTTGTTATTTGCATTCTTCTTATAAGGATATATTTTATCCAAAAAATTATTTGTTCTGAAAAGGAGCAATATTTTGTGCTTCATGTTTCTCCGTTTTTATATGTCCCTCTTGTAAGTATTCATATTATTGCGATGTTATATATTATTGGGGTGAATAGAGGCTTCTTCCTCGGTGAATACACTAAAGAAGCAAATATCATTGTAATTATGGCAGTATTAATTGAGTTCATGATAAGCATATATAATCGTATGAAATATGGCCCCAAAGATCAGAAGTTTAAAAATGATACGGAGACAGGATGCATAAGTATAATCTTAATAATTACTGTTTTAGCTGTGATGTGCTTCTTTCATTAATAGTGTTTAGAAATGGTTAGTTGTGGACCATAGAAGATGGAGAAGTAGTGGAAGAAATAATTGCCCATACAGGAAGCAAAGCAAGCGGAAAGAAAGTAGACGTAAAAACAGGAAACAACCTCTCCATAGAAAGCGGCATCCATCTGCAAAGAGATATTACCGCTTTACGGGATATAGGAAAACTATAAAAGATTTAATCCCCATACAACGCATTTAAAGGGGATATATGAGTGGAAGTTTATTAACACAAATATATGTAGAGGAGAAAAAACGAGAATGGGAGAAGAATGAAAAGGATTCAATGAAAGTAACTGAGAAAATAGAATACAGGGAGTGATAATATATGAATTATTTTATTGGTAGTATTCTATTTGATTTGATACTTCTGATATTATCTATTGGAATCTTTAAGACATTTATTTTGAAACAAAATTTATCTGATAAGGAACGTTTTTTTCTTATACATACACCAACATATATATACATACCATTATCGATCCTTATAATTATTAGTATGGTCTATATAGTTGCGGTAGATAGGAAATTAATTAATGACCACTATATTCTTTTTGCCCAAATTATTATGTTTGCTGTATTTTTTATGACGATGATTATTACAGTGCATCATCGAATTAAATATGGCAATAAGGATTGGAAATACAAAAAGGATACAAAACTTATGATTATAGGGCTGTCTATGTTAATTTTCATTTTTGTCATGATCTGGCTTTTTGGGTAATTAATATAAATCCCGCCTCAAAGGAGCCGTCATAGACAGCAAAGCACCGGTAGAAAAGAACAAACTCACCACCGGTACTTTGACATGGGAAAACATAAACAACAAAGCAGAATATAAAGCAAGCGGAAAAGGAATCTCCTATACCAATGGAGCAGGAATCCCCTTAAACGCCTTGGGACTCCTCTCAAACATGGTTCCCACCGTGAAGGACAGAGCAGGAACAACCACGACATCCGCCGTATCCAAAGGAACCATAACCATCACAGACAAAGAAACCCAGAAACAGGACATAGAGAAACTGAATAGGAATACAGAAGACAGCCTAAACAAACTCAAAGAAATCTTCGACAAAACAAAAGTAGAAGAAAGAAAACGACTGCTGGAAGAACTGGGGATAGTTGGGAATCAAGCCATCCATGAGATAGCCTCCCACAATGGATGGAAAGACGGCTCCGCCGAAAAGGCAGCCCTCCATGGCATGCTGGGAGCCATTACCGGAGCCAAGAGCGGAGGGAACGCATTGTCAGGAGCCGTATCGGGAAGCGTGAACGAATTTGCCTTGGCGTACATGGAAAAAACAAAAGGAAAGACCGGACAAACAAGCCTCTTGATGCAGTGCAGAATATTTCAGACGCCTTCGGCGGAATTTTGTCCAAAATGACAGGAGGAATCGGATACACAGGATCTGCATTTCTTCAGATGGGGACGAAGTGGAAGTTACAGTTAATTGATTTTTCTAATAAAGAAGGGGGGGTATAATTAATTCAATTGTTGGATGGAGGGGTCATTGTACCGCAATGGGGAAACTGTGGAAATCCCTCCCTCAGGACTTATGGCAGAATTCGATAGCAGTTTTTCTGCCAGAGTTTCTTTAGCAATTGGTTATACATGGTAGGTAGGGAAAATTTATGGATAAGGATAATCGAAGGGTCATAAGGATGAAGGAGGTTATATTAAATATATTTATCACGGTAATTCTGGCGTCATTTGGGATTTGGCTAATAGGTGGTATAACTTATAATGTCTTCCAAAAGGAGCAAATCCATCAACGAATTTTAGCGTTAGAAAAAAAGGCATATGATGTATCTGATTTTCAATTAACAAATCGAAGAGCGATTATAGCAAAATCTGTTCGAACTTATATTAAACCTACTACTCCTGATAAATCGCCCCAAATAGTAAAAGAGGAATTTCTTCAATATTTTATATCTCATGGATGGAATATAAAGCATGCGCGGGAAAAACCTAAGCCATACCTGCAAGTGCAAAATGATGACTATATTGTTACGTTAGATTTAGTATCTCAAGAAACTAATACTTGGCGTATGATAATCGCGTATAATGATTTTTTTGAAAGAAACAACTTATAAAAATGCAAAGTATATGCAAAGTAATTGGAAAAAGCATTTCTATTTTTAGTATTTACATAAAACTCAAAATTTCCTTTATCAGAAAAGCGTTTCTCCTGCGGGGATAAAACCTCGTGGAGAAACGCTTTTGTCGTTTAATCAGAATCCCGGAGTCAGGGTCGCCTGGAAGTTGTCGTTGATGTACTTTCTGGTGGCTTCCGTCTGGAATATTTTTACAAACTTTTGATAGGTGGGGTTGTCTTTATCCTGTTCACGGGCAGCGATGACATTTACATACGGGCTGGTATTGTCTTCCTGGGCGAGAGCCGTCTTCGGATCCAGTCCCGCGGATACTGCGTAGCCGCCGTTGATGATGGAGGCGTCGCAGTCTTCAAGAGCTCTTGGGAGCTGGGGCGCCTCCAGTTCGATGATTTTCAGATTTTTCGGGTTGGAAGCGATATCGGAGACGACCGCTTTGACAGGATTGACGCCTTCTTTTAATTTCAGCAGGCCGTTTTTCTCCAGAAGAAGGAGGGCGCGGCCTCCGTTGGATGGATCGTTCGGAATTGCAATGGATGCGCCGTCGGGGAGATCGGACAGAGTCTTGTGTTTATTTGAGAACAGACGAAGGGGCGCGAGGTAAGTGTTTCCGATGGGAACAAGTTTTGTGCCGTTCTTTTCATTGAATGCTTCAAGGAAGGGGACGTGCTGGTAAGAATTTACGTCGATATCGCCCTGCGCCAGTGCCTGATTGGGGGTGACATAGTCGGAGAAGGGGACGATGGTCACTTTGAGGCCTTCTTTTTCGGCTTCTTTGGCGACGAATTCCACGACCTGTTCCGAGTAGCCCGGTGTCGTGCCGACTTTGATTTCATTTTTTGTTTTTGCAGGGTCAGCAGACGCGGCGTCTTTTTTATCGCTGCCGCAGCCTGCGATGAAGCCTGCACATGCCAATGCGGCCAGGGAAATGATGACAGTTTTTTTCAGATTCATAATACATACCTCTCTTTTTTAAAAATAATTTTGTGATAAATTTGGAAATCGGAAATAAGAATGGCGGAAACGGGTAAAAAAAAACTCCATCCCAGCAAAGGGACGAAGACCGTGTTACCACCCAATTTTACCTGCACGTCACCGCACAGGCCTCCATAGGTACGCCGGCTTGCGCCTTGATACCGCATCTCTGTAACGGGAGATCCCGGGCTGCTTTATTATTCGGCAAACCTGACTCGGAGGCCATGTTCAGCAAATTTTCCCGCACTCCTTTTCACCCGCCGGAGCTCTCTTTGGCAGTTCCATCCGCTTACTCTTCTCTTCACAGTCATTATGTAAGTTGGAACAAATATACCACGCGTTTTTTTGCGTGTCAAGGAAAATTTTAAAAGGAATGGGGGTTGGGGGATCTTTTTATCAGATTTCTTTGCATTTAAGAATGATTTTTATTTTCTGCCGCAAAATAATTGGCACTCTGATTTAATAATTGAATTAGGGGAAGCTATTTTATATAATAGGAAGTAAGTAATAATTAGGGTGTAGGAAAAGAAACAGGTTTTGTATTTTATGAAAAATTTTCAGTTACAGGAAGCGGGGAAGGGAAATCATGACATCAGGGAAAGAAGATTATTTGAAAGCGATTTACATCATCAGCGAAGATCATGAACTGGTATCCAATAAGGAATTGTCCGACATGCTCCATGTGTCGCCGCCGTCAGTGAGCGAGATGATTATGAAGCTGCAGAAAGAAGGGTATGTGGACTACACCGCTTACAAAGGCAGCAAGATGACGAGGAAGGGAAGGCGGGAAGCGGGCAAGCTTTTCCGTTTCCATGCGTTGTGGGAAGTATTCCTTGTGGAAAAGCTCCATTTCTCCTGGAGCGAAGCTCATGAGCAGGCGGACGGTCTGGAACACCAGACGAGCGACATGCTTGCGGAACGGCTTGATGAGTTTCTCGGACATCCTGAACACTGTCCCCATGGTGACCCTATTCCGAAGGCGGACGGCAGCCGCAAAGGGCTTACTTTCCGTACGCTTTCCGATTTAAAGGAGGGGGACAGTACCACTATCCGCCGTATTGTGGAAGATTACAGCCTGATGGACTATCTTCAGGAGAAAGGCATCCATCCCGATATGCGGGTCACTGTAAAAGAAAAGGAACCTTATGAAGGACCGATTCTTCTTGCTACGGAGGCGGGTGATATTTCTCTCAGCTACAAAGCGGTGGAACAGATTTTTGTTGACGAATAAGATGAATAGAATAATACGGAGAGCCTCGTTTAGGGCTCTTTTTAATAGCGGCAGGCAGGTGCTTTATTTCCCTTTATGCATAAATGGCATATGAAACGGGGGAATACATGCAGAAAAAGTACGATGAAAAAGGCTATACAATTAAAGACAAATCGCTTATAATACATTTACACAATTTTGAATGATGTATACGGAAAAAGACAGAAATGTCTGCCGAAGGAGTAACACTATCAGGCGTCCTGCGGGACACGAAACCGTGTACGGACAAACCTCTGGAGAGGGTCGTATATGACCGCCGAAGGTGCAGGGGCGCGGGGAAGAGTAGTCCTCCCGTTCTAATCTCTCAGGCAAAAGGACAGGGTCGGTGCAGCAATGGAAACATGCATGCCGGCTCTGTTTTTGTCTTCAGGGCCGGTTTTTATATTGTTCCGTCATGTCCTGGTGTACGGAAGTTTTTGAGGGTGGGAGTGAATGCGAATGCTTGACTTGTTAAACCAAATTGATGCGATTGTCTGGGGCCCGTGGCTCCTTGTTCTTCTGGTAGGAACCGGCGTATATCTGACCATCCGCCTCGGATTTCTCCAGATGGTCAAGCTGCCAAGGGCTCTTCGGCTGATTTTCTTTGCCAGAAATAAAGGCGACGGCGACATTGACAGTTTCAAGGCACTCTGCACGGCGCTTGCCGCAACGGTAGGCACAGGAAATATCGTAGGCGTTGCCACTGCTATCAAATTGGGCGGCCCCGGCGCGCTTTTCTGGATGTGGGTAGCCGCTTTCTTCGGAATGGCTACTAAGTACGCCGAAGGCTGCCTTGCCGTCAAATTCCGTTCTATCGATGAAAATGGAAATATTGCAGGCGGACCGATGTATTACATTGAGCAGGGGCTGGGAAAGAAATGGAAACCTCTGGCGCTGGCATTTGCTTTCTTCGGTACGCTCACCGCTATGCTCGGATCCGGTACAACTACGCAGGTCAATGCTATTACGTCTTCTTTACAGGCATCCATGGGTGTTCCTATCCTGCCCTCTGCAGCAGTGATTACCATCCTTGTTGCTATTATTACTTTCGGCGGATTGAAATCCATTTCAAAAACAGCGGAAAAAATAGTTCCTGCCATGGCTGTTCTTTATTTTATTATCACGGTGGCTCTTCTTGTTATATTTTCGGGAGAACTGCCCCATGCGCTGGCTCTCGTTTTTGACGGCGCTTTTGAAGGTACGGCGGCAGCCGGCGGATTTGCCGGTGCGGGCATTATGCTTGCCATGCGGAGCGGTATCGCCCGCGGCCTTTTTTCCAATGAATCCGGCCTGGGCTCCGCGCCGATCGTGGCAGCAGCGGCAAAAACAAAATGGCCGGCTGAACAGGGGCTTATTTCCATGACCGGCACTTTTATTGATACCATCATTATCTGTACCCTGACGGGGCTTACCATCATCGTTTCGGGTGCATGGCTCGGAGATACCAACGGCGCAGCTCTTACACAGGCCGCTTTCAGCCATGGTTATGGCACTGTCTCGCCGATCCTTCTGACGGTTTCTCTGACACTTTTCGCTTTCACCACCATTCTCGGCTGGAACTATTACGGTGAACGCTGCCTCGTATACCTTGTGGGTGTCAGAGGGATTACTCCTTACCGCTTGTGCTATGTCGCCATTATCGCAGGAAGCGCTTTCATGCAGCTTGAAGAAATCTGGGCCCTTGCAGATATTGTAAACGGCCTCATGGCCATTCCGAACCTGATCGCCCTTCTTGGTCTCACCGGTGTAGTCGTTGCGGAAACGAAACGGTATTTCCAGCACCTTGCCATCCGTGATGCGAAATTGGTGGCGTACAAAGCAAGGCATATAGGGAAGAAGTGATTGAAAGTCAGCAGTCAGACGATGCGGCATATACGATGATTTGTCTGTAGCCGGGATATAAAAAAAGAGAAAATGAAAATGCGGTACCTGTCAAGCGTGATGGGTGCCGTTTTTGTATCAGCAGCTAACAGCTAGAAGCTAACAGCTAGCGGCTAGCGGCAAGACGTCATCAGCGTAATAGATTCTTTACTCAGTGTCACTGTTCCGTTTCCCACCTTTCTCATACAGCATTTTTACCTCCGTTTAGAATGACAATTGGAGGGAAAGGCGTCATAATGAGGGAAATGTTAATCGTCGGCCTGAACGAACGTGAAGGATCTGCTGCCGAAATTTGTTAGAAAATAATTAATATTTTTAATTTAACTTGCGTATTTTCACTTGACACCGTATAATTCATATCAACAAATTTATACAGGTGGATGATGTATGCGGGAGAAAGCCGTTTGGCTTACCGAAGGAGTAACACTCTCAGGTGCCCTCAGGGGCGGTACCGTATGCGGACATACTCTGGAGAGTGCCATTTTGGCCGCCGAAGGTGTAAGGATTGAGATCCAAATCTCTCAGGCAAAAGGACAGAGCAAAAGACGCATGATTTTTAGCGTTATTTGGCAATATGCCGGCTTCCGGAGTACAAGTTTTACCTGGAGCCGGCTTTTTTATTTTCCCAAGGAGGGCGTTTTTTAAATGGATTTTTTAGCGGTATTGAATGAAATTGATAATTTTATCTGGGGGCCGCCGCTGTTGGTGCTTCTTGTAGGGACAGGGATCCTGCTTACAATCCGGCTGCATCTTTTGCAGATATTCAAATTACCGAAGGCGCTGAGCCTGATTTTCAGAGCGCAAAATGCGGGCAGCGGAGATATCGACAGTTTTAAGGCTCTTTGTACGGCGCTCTCCGCGACGGTCGGTACGGGAAATATTGTAGGTGTCGCGACAGCGATCCATGCGGGCGGCCCGGGGGCGCTTTTCTGGATGTGGATGGCGGCATTCTTCGGTATGGCGACAAAGTATGCGGAAGGTCTTCTTGCTGTCAAATATCGTGAGACTGATGAAAAAGGTGAAATTGCCGGCGGCCCGATGTACTATATTAAAAACGGCATGGGTGAGAAATACAAATGGCTGGGGGGGCTCTTTGCGTTTTTCGGTGTCCTCGTCGCGTACTTCGGTATCGGTACGTTTGCCCAGGTCAATTCCATTGTGGATATTACGAAGATGACCATCGGTCTTGATCCTGTCTGGACGGGGGCGATTCTCACCATTTTTGTGGCGGCGATTACTATCGGAGGTCTCCAGTCGATTGCGGCAGCGGCCAGCAGGATTGTTCCTGCCATGGCGTTTATTTATTTTCTGTCAACCATCGGCGTTCTTCTCGTCTTTGCCGATAAGGTGCCTGCCGCGGTTTCCATGATTTTTGAAAGTGCTTTTACCACCACGGCGGCAACAGGCGGTTTCCTTGGTGCGACTGTCATGATGGCAATGAGAAACGGCGTGGCCCGCGGGGTATTCTCCAATGAATCGGGCCTCGGTTCTGCTCCAATTGTGGCGGCTGCCGCTAAGACGAAATGGCCGGCTGAGCAGGGTCTTATTTCCATGACCGGCACTTTTATTGATACCATCATTATCTGTACACTGACCGGCCTGACGCTTGTGGTCACCGGTGTATGGTGCGGTATGGAAAACGGCGCGGCGCTTACAAATGCGGCGTTTACTTCCGCGTTTCCTGTTTTCGGCGGATACATGCTGTTGATCGGTCTTGTTCTCTTTGCTTTCACGACGATCTTGGGCTGGAACTACTACGGCGAACGCTGCATGATTTATCTCGTGGGGACGAAGGGCGTTCTCCCGTACCGTTTGGTTTTTATCCTTCTCATTGCCAGCGGCGCGTTCCTCAAGCTGGAAGCCATCTGGATTCTTGCGGATATCGTGAACGGCCTCATGGCCATTCCAAACCTGATTGCTCTTCTTTTCCTGTCGGGCATCTGTGTCCGTGAGACGAAGAAATATATGGATCATCTGAAGACAGGCAAACCGTATGAAGAGTATGAGGATTGATTCGAATGAGATGAAAAACGCATAAAGAAAATCCGTTTTGATAAAAAATCGGTATAGAAATACCTGTTGCCATCTTGAAAAAACAGGTGTATAATTCGACACACATCAGAAAGTTAAAAATTTCTGATGGAGATTCCGCAGGCTGGGATACTGTTTCGGACAAATGAGTATATCCTGCCGGGGCATAACTGAATAAGTGGATGATGTACACTGAAAAATGACACGGAAGTGTCTGCCGAAGGAGTAACACTATCAGGCGTTCTTTGGAACACGAAACTATGTACGGACACGACTCTGGAGAGTCCCATTCAATTGGGCGCCGAAGGGGCAAAAATGGCTGACCGGGCCATTCCAATCTCTCAGGCAAAAGGACAGGGCTGGCATTGGGTAACACCCATTGTATACGTGGATGCGTACATGCATACAACCGCCGGCCCAAGTCATATAAGGCTTGAGTGCGGCGGTTTTGTTGTTGAAAGAATATTAGGAAAAGTAAAGGGGGAAACGAAATGGATATGACGGCAATGAATCAGATTGTGGGGGATATTGACAGCTTTGTCTGGGGTCCTGTGATGCTGTGTCTGCTCGTGGGTACAGGAATTTACCTTACGGCATACCTGAATTTCCGTACATGGCGCAATCTGCCTTATGCAATGAAAAGCGTGTTCTCCCGGGAGGCCCGTAAAACAAATCGGGGATCGGGAGATGTTTCTCCTTTTTCCGCGCTGATGACGGCGCTTGCCGCGACTATCGGCACGGGAAATATCGTGGGCGTGGCGACCGCCATGTTTGCCGGTGGTCCGGGCGCTCTGGTATGGATGTGGGTTTCCGCCTGCTTCGGCCTGACGACCAAGTTTTCCGAATGTATGCTTGGCTTTAAGTTCCGCGAAGTGAATGCGAAAGGGGAAATGAAGGGCGGCCCCATGTTCACCATGAAGAACGGGTTTCAAAATAAAAGAGCAGGACTCTGTATGGGCTTTCTTTTTGCCATGTTTACTGTCATCGCTTCCTTCGGTATCGGGAATATGACCCAGGCCAATTCCATCACCACGGCGGTGAATGCCACTTTCGGCTTTTCCAATGAAATCATCGGTGCTGCCCTTACGGTTCTCACGCTGGCGGTCATCGTCGGAGGGATCACTTCCATTTCCAGAGTATCATCCCTCATCGTTCCCGGAATGGCGGTATTCTACATCGCTGCGGGGCTTCTCTGTATCGCTTTGAATTTTGAAAACATACCGCACGGTTTGTACCTCATTTTTATGATGGCTTTTGATCCTGCTGCTGTAGAAGGCGGGGTGGTCGGTACGATAACTGTTTCCGTGATGAATGCGGTCCGTTTCGGTGTGGCCCGCGGCTGTTTTTCCAATGAGGCCGGCCTCGGCTCCGCCGCTATTTCCGCCGCTGCGTCCACCACTGATGATCCGGCGCGGCAGGGATATGTTTCCATGACAGGGACTTTCATCGACACCATCATCGTCTGCACCATCACCGGACTTACCATTGCGTCTTCCGGCGTTTTGGGAACCATTGGTCCAGACGGGAAACCTCTGACGGGTGTGGCGCTGACCATGGCAGCTTTTTCTACGCATCTCGGCACAGCGGGAAACTGGATCGTTTCTGTCGGTATCATGCTCTTCGCCTACTCCACCATTCTCGGCTGGGAATATAACGGCGAAAAGGCATGGGAATATCTCTGGGGCACCCATACATACAATATCATCTACCGCCTTGCGTTTTCCCTTGTCGTCTATGTGGGAGCGACACAGACACTCGACCTCGTATGGAACCTGTCGGATATCGCCAATGCGCTCATGGCTGTTCCGAACCTTGTCTCTATGCTGGTTCTTGCCCCTGTCATTAAAGAAGAAGTGCTCCGATTTGAAGCGGTTATCGCAAAAGAAAAGGCGGGGAAAAAAGCGGACCTGATAGAAAAGAATGAGGAAACGCTCCATATCTGATCAGCGCGAAAAGATCTCGGGTATTAAAAAATTGCCCGGGATTTTTATCGGACTGTAACAGGGGAAAGAAATCTGTATTTCTGCTGCATGAAACAGGCAGGGCGAGATATGCGACTGAAAGGCATTTACAATGAAAAGGAAATCCTATATAATGAATTCGTACCTTACAGACGGGAAACGGAATACCCTGCTGATGTCAGGGAAAGCGACTGTTTCCCTTGTTTTTGAAAAACAGAAAGAGGGATTTTTATGAAAATAAAACATATAGCAACAGGTCTGGCACTGCTGGCCATGCCGTTTACAGCGCAGGCAGAAGTACGGGAAGCGGGGCTGGTGGACGGATTCGGCATGAGCCTTATTTATCCGGCGGTGCACACGAAAAATATTGCGGCCGAAAATGCGATCAATAAGGATATTACAGGGTATGTCCGCCGTATGAAGGAATTGTATGAAAGCGGCGAAAAGCAGGAAGTGTACATGACCTATACGACAAAGTATGAAGATGAAGATCTGGTGTCTATCGTTCTGGAAACATCGTCTGTAAATGAAGGAATGGCGGATAGAAATGCGCAGGCCTATGGCCTTGTGTATAATAAAAAGACAGGTGATCTGCTGGACAAATCTAAATTCGGAGTGCAGGTAGACAGCGCGGAAGTTGTGAACCTGCTGAAAGAGGGAAAGCTTGACCTGTATAACATCAATGGGAAAAAGTTATCTTATGACTCTTTCTTCAAGCCGACCGCATACGTGGAGGCGGAGTGCTTCCTCCTGGGGAAGAAAGAACTGGGGCTGCTCTATGCGGCAGGAGAGCTGGCTCCTTATTCGGAAGGCGCGACATACGCGGTAATTCATCTGAAATAAGGAAATAAAAATACGAAAATGAAAACGGTACCCCTCAAATGCGGCGGGTACCGTTTTGTATCAGCCGGTTGGGCATTAGCTGTTAGCTGTTAGCGGCAAGATGTCATCAGAGTAATAGATTCTTCATTTAAAGTCACTATTCCGTTTCCTGTCTTTCTCACAAGGCATTCTTGCCTCTGTTCAGAATGACCGGGGAACGGCAAGACGTCATAATGAGGGAAACGTTAATCGTCATCCCAAGCGAATGTGAAGGATCTATTGCCGTGGTGAGGAAGCCGGTAAGATGTCATTCAAGGTAATAGATTCTTCACTCCGTGCCACTATTCCGTTTTTCGCCTTTCCCACAAGGCATTCTTGCTTCCGTTCAGAATGACAGCGGACGGCAAGGCGTCATAGTGAGGAAAGCATCAGTCGTCATCCTGAACGAATGTGAAGGATCTATTGTCGTGGTGAGGAAAGCGGCAAGATGTCATCAGAGTAATAGATTCTTCACTTCGTGTCTCATATAGCTGTTTTCAAAGTATTTTTGCCTCTGTTTTGAATAGTGGGGTACGGAAAGGAAACACCGGATTCTGTTGTACCTGCCGGGGACGTGGTGTATAATGTAAAAAATCTATTGCAGCATAGGAGGAGTGAAGTTGAATTTATCCGTTCAGATTTTCGCGTCATTGGTACTTTCCGTCGTTGTGGGGCTTGTCCTTGGGGACGGCGCGATCGGCCCGGTTAAGACATGGGTCGCGCCTGTCGGCACCATGTTTATTAATCTTATCAAAATGATGATCGTTCCTGTCGTTCTCTGTTCTCTCGTCGTGGGCATGACATCTATGGGGGATTTGAAGAAACTGGGGCGCATCGGGATGAAAACCGTGGGCTTCTATATGGTGACTACGGCGATTGCTATCGTTATCGGCTTTGCAGTGGCAAGCGTTGTCCAGCCCGGTATCGGTATGGCTCTTCCCGGCGAGGCCGCCCCAAAAGTAAAGGAAGCGCCCACGATCATGCAGGTATTTGTCAATATGATTCCGACAAATCCGATTGCTTCCATGGCGAAAGCGGATATCCTTCCTGTCATTATATTTTCTCTTTTTCTTGGGGCAGGAATTATTTCCGTCGGCGGAAGCCGTTCCAAGCTGCTGATCAATCTTTTTGATGCGGGGGCGGAGGTCTGCTATAAAATCATCGCCATGATTATGCGCCTGGCGCCTATCGGTGTTTTCTGCCTTCTTTTACCTGTCGTCGTGCAGAATGGTCCGAAGGTTCTTCTGCCGCTGCTCTCCGTGATTATTGCTATGGCTGTCGGCTGCACGATCCACGCGGTCTGCGTGTATTCCTCTGTGGCGGCGGTCGTGGGGCATATGAGCCCTGTCCGGTTTTTCCGCGGCATGGCAGAAGCCATGGTTATTGCGTTCACTACCTGTTCTTCTGCGGGCACGCTTCCGGTGAATATGAAGAACACGGAAGAAAAGCTGGGAGTAAAACGGGACATCGTGTCTTTCGTCCTGCCTCTCGGTGCTACCATCAATATGGACGGCACCGCTCTCTACATGGGGGTATGTTCTCTTTTCATCGCCAATGTATTCGGTATTCATCTGACAATGGATCAGATGATGATGATCGTTCTTACCGGTACGCTTGCCTCTATTGGTACAGCAGGCGTCCCCGGCGCGGGTCTGATCATGCTTGCCATGGTGCTCCAGTCTGTCGGGCTTCCATTGGAAGGATTGGCTCTTGTGGCAGGCATCGACCGTGTTCTGGATATGTTCCGTACCACGCTGAATATCACTGGTGACGCTGCTGTCGCTGTTGCTATCGACGCCACGGAAAAATCCGTCCCCACCCAGCTGGAAATCACTGAATAGGAACGGATGCGAAAGCCTCAGGCTGTTTATGAGGATCTCTATAAGTCAGACGTGAAGTTTAACTTATGGAGGTCTTTTTGTATAGGCGGCTGCGGTATTGTGTCGGTGTGCAGTTGAATTTCTCGGAGAACATTTTCGTATAGTAGCTTTGGCTGGAGAATCCGCAGGCGTTTGCGATTTCCAAAATGGAATTTTCCGTGGAATCCAGGAGGTTGCGGCTGATCTCCAAACGGTACCGGTTGAGGAAATCTATGGGGGACTGCTGCATATATTTCTTGAAAAGCTGGCAGCATTTACTTCTGGATACGCTCCCCGCCGCGGCAATACCGGCTAAAGAGATTTTTTCAGGATAGTGGTGGGAAATATAGGCGACCATCCGGCGCTGCGCGCTTATATCTGTACCGGGCATCTCTTCCTGCGACTGCTTTTCGGGAGGGAAAAGGGCGTAAAGACGGGCGAGGAGAATGTGTAAAAGACCGATGCTTTCCAGCTCGAATCCGGGAAGGTGCTTTTCATTGATCCGATTGATTTCCTGCAGCAGCGCTCCCAGCCGCGGCGAGTCAGGAGAAGAAGCAGGGATATGGAAACAGTGGCGGGACGTATTTCCCAGAAGAGGAGACAGGAGCCTGTTTCTGACGGACTGATTTTCTGTCAGGAGGGAAGGGTGGATAAGCGCCCGTATGAAGCGGCAGTCTTCTCCGTTGTGCGGCGCGCTTCGGTGCATGGCGGAAGCGTGGATGGCAAGGAAATCTCCGCGGGAAGCGGTGAGGATCTTTTCCTCGATATGGAAATCCATTTTTCCGTCCAGTATGTAAATAAATTCCAGTTCATCATGCCAGTGGGAAATCATCTGCAGATGGGCCTGGGAAGATATGGTACTGGTGGTGATTTGGATCGGAGGCAAAGTTCCCTTTGCAGAAGGGATGACTGCGGCGGCGCTTTTCAATACGTCAGGACTGATCATATAAAACCTCGGGTTGCAATTTTTACAAAGTGTGAAAACAGTTTCTAAAGGGAATGTACGATATTTATAAAAATGTGGAATATATTTATATTCAAATGGTAAAAACTATACTATTATTATACCAGAAACATTGATAAACATGAATATAGAAACAGAATGTTTCAAAAAAGTAGTCATTGTAATATATAAGGAGGAACTACAAATGGAAAAGGAATTAAATGCATTATTATCAGATTTGGTGGTGGAGTACCATAAGCTGCAGAGTTTTCACTGGTACCTGAAAGGAAGTCATTTCTTTGATGACCATGCGAAACTGGAAAGTTTCTATGATGAAATTGCGGAAGCGGTCGATGCCGTAGCGGAAGCCATGCTCCAGCAGAAGCTCAGACCGGAATCGACACTGAAAGGGTTCCTTGCAAAGACAGGCATCCATGAGGCCGAAAATGAGGAAGTGACATCGGAAGAAGCATATACCCGGGTATTGGCAGACTTTGAGTATCTTCTTAAAGAAGTCATCGCTGTCAAGGAAGCGGCGGAGGAAAAGAAGAATTACCTGGTATCCACTCTGATGGATGATTACATTGCAAGTTTCAGCAAGAACATCTGGATGCTGAGACAGGCCCTGAAATAATTCACAGCAGGGGAAAGGACGCTCTCTGAAAGGGAGTGTCTTTTTTTTGCGCGGATATGAACCTGTTGTCTGAAAACAGGAACTGACAAGAGAATATATTTCTTAAAGGAATATTTCATATAAATGAAAAGAATTTTATTATTATATGGAATAAAAGTAGAATAAAAGAAACGGAAAGAGGTGGTGTGATGGAATATATCGGAGAAAGTTCAGCGATTTATTACTGGCGGGCTCTGGGACTTATCGTATCGGTGCTCATTCTCTACGTGGTTTTTGAAATGCAGAAGAAAAAGATGAGCCGTCTTTCTTCGGCAAATACACATTCCTCCATTGTGCTTCTGCACAAACGGCATGCAGGCAATCCGAACTATTCCAGCAGCACTGAAATCTGCCGCATTGACGGGCTCAGGGCGGAAGCTTTCCTTTACTGTGTCGGCGTGCAGGCGGTCTATCTGTCGCCGGGGGAGCATAATATCGAGGTAAATGCCCATTGGGCACGGCATATCCGCGGAAAACGCTTTAAGGAATATGAAGCGGGACCACATCATCTTTGTGTAGAAGTGGGACATGGCGAATTATGGTCGCTGGAATATTTTATTCCTGAAAAGAAATTTATTTTTTCCCGGTGCAATGAAAAGAAAATGTTCAAAAAGAGCGTGGTGTGATTATTCCTGTTTCCCCAAAAGTTTACTCAAAAACGGAATAAATCAGAGGAAAAACAAGCAACATATAACAGATAGGAATAACTTGCAAAAAATAGTAGATATTTAAAGATATCCGCTCTATAATCAAAACAGAAGGAAGAAAATAATCCTTCGTGACCGGTCAATTACAAAGGAACAGAAGTGTATCGAAAGATACAGAAAGGAGAAAGGCCATGAATACCATGTATGATGCAGTTATGAAAATGGAACAGCTCTTGGGCGTGTATGAAAGACTGATTGACGATCTTGCCGGCTACATGAAGGAGAACGGCATTGATTACACCAATGATGATTCCGTACATCCGGCCATCATGCTCTACTCCGAGGCGGGACGCATTTATTCCAGGCTCCTGCGGACGAGAAAGATGGAAGATCTTCTCCGCATGGAAGGGGAATATAACTTGATGAACGGCATGGTGAATGAAATGAAAGCGGGCGCCTGGGCAAATCTCTCGGGTGAGGATGTTTCCCGCAAGGTTATGTAACATGAAACCTCAGAGGCGTATGTCTGAAAAAGGGGCATACGCTTTTTGAGTGGCAGAGAAATAAAATTCCATCAGAAAAGCGCTTCCGTCTGCCGCCGCAGGGCGATAAGCGAAAGCGCTTTTTGCTGTGTGCAGTTTTGGGTGATAGAACATAACACGTTTTATCCTTGTAAGGCCCATTCTTGCCACTGTACTTAATGATAGAGGATGGTAAGACATCATCCTGAACGAATGTGAAGGATCTGCACCCGTGATGAGGAAGCCGGTAAGACGTCATCAGCGTAATAGATTTTTCACTCCGTGCCACTGTCTCATTTGCCAAGTTTCCCACACAGCATTTTTGTCTCCGCTCAGAATGACGGCGGACGGCAAGGCGTCATAATGAGGAAAGCGTCAGTCGTCATCCTGAACGGATGTGAAGGATCTGCACCCGTGATGAGGCAAGCCTTTTTTCAAGAAGGCATTGTTGATTTCCGAAAACCGGAATCCGGACTTTGCTGGCCGAAAATGCTATGGCAGCAAAAAAGAGTACCTGATGTCTGAAACCACAGGTACCCTTTTTTGATTAAATTCAATGGTTTATTTCCGTTTCTTTTCTCGGATGGGCGATGGTCCGGTAGCCTTCTACGGCAAGAATCAGGGCGAGGATGACGAGGAGCGAACCAATGATGACCTGTGCGTAGGGCCCCCAGCCGGCGGCGCCTGCCATGATGATGCCAATCTGGTTTTTCACGATAAGGGAAAGAGAGCAGATGGTGACGAGGAGCATGAAACTCATGGGGAAGAGGAACATTTTATTGTTCTTTCCTGCGTTGCCGAGCCATGCGGCGACAGCGAGGAGGCCGATGGCGGCAAGGAGCTGGTTGGCCGCGCCGAAGAGTCCCCAGATCTTGGCAAATCCGCCCATGCCGAGGGAGATGCCGAGAATAACGGTGATGATGGTCGCAAAATACGGATTTACCATGAGTTTGCGGAACCCGTCCTTGACATCTTTTGGATTTTCGCCCGGTTCGAGCCAGAATTCCTGGAACATGAAGCGTGCCAGCCTGGTGGCGGTATCAAGAGAAGTCAGGCAGAAAGCGGAGTAAGTAAGGACAAGAAGGGTGTACATGATGTTTTTCAGTCCTTCAAATCCCGGAATGGCAGCGACCATGGCGGCAATCCCGCCGGCAAAGATATCCGTCGCGCCATGGGTATGGCCCGTTACACGGGCATAGCCGATCGCGCAGAGAGTAATGATGGCGAGTACGCATTCCAGGAGCATACCGCCGTAAGCGATAGGCTTTGCGTCCGATTCTTTATCAAGCTGTTTGGATGTCGTCCCTGAAGAAACAAGGGAGTGGAAGCCGGAAATAGCGCCGCATGCAACGGTAGTGAACAGAATCGGGAACAGGAACTGCGTTCCGTTTGCATTATTGATGGTGAAGCCTGCAAAAGCGGGGAAGACCTTTTCATCAATAGTCGGATGAGCGCCGACGATGCCGATGATGGCGACGATGAGCATCGCGTAGAGAAGGAACGAACTGAGGTAGTCACGGGGCTGGAGAAGGATCCAGACCGGGGTGACCGAAGCGATGGTGATATAGATGCCGACAAGAACCATCCATGTATTCATGGAGAAATAGAACGGATGGAAATTCATGCCGATGGCCATGCACAGGACAATCGCCCCGACGCCGAGGATGGAAGAAATGACCATCGGTGTGTGGCGGCGGTATACGGCGAAACCGAAAACGATAGCGATGAGAATGAACATGATGGAAACCATGGCGACAGATGCTTTTGTCGCGCTGGCCGCCATGTCGAGAACACCGTCCTTGTAAGTCGCGCCGAACGTGGACGCCACAATAGCGGCAAAAGCGGCCACTACAAGGATCAGTGTGAGGTATGAGAAGATGATGAAGAGCTGTTTTGCTCTTTTGGACATATTCAGGGAGATGATTTCACCGATGGATTTACCCTGATGGCGGATAGAAGCGAAAAGTGCGCCGAAGTCATGGACACCGCCGAAGAAAATACCGCCCACCAGTACCCAGAGGGTAACCGGCAGCCAGCCGAACATGGCAGCACCGATCGGCCCCGTGATGGGTCCCGCACCGGCAATGGATGAGAAATGATGGCCCATGAGGATGGGTGCTTTGGCGGGAACGTAATCCACGCCGTCTTCCATGGTGTGGGCAGGTGTGGGACGGTTCCCTTCGTTTACCCCCCACTGTCTGGCGATCCAGCTGCCGTAAAAAACGTAGCCGCAGAACAGAACGGCGATACTGATCAGTAAAAGTACAAGTGTGTTCATGCTACTCCCCCTTTGTAATTAATTCCTGAAAAATGTTTTTTAGATTCTTTTCCATGCATCGTCCGCTTTTATTGAAATAGAGCGAACGTTTTTCCATATCCAGGCAGCCTGTGTGAAATTCCAGCCAGCCGTGAAGTGAGAAACGAAATGTTTTATAGATGCGGCAGCTTTCTACCGCTTTTCGCGCCGCATCGTCCACCTTGCCACAGATAAAGACAGGTGAGACATAGGTGTACATATGACCCGAACCGATATGGGCCATTTCCATGCCGGCATTGTAAGCGTAATCGCGGCACCTTTCAAAAAAATCCGCAGTCAGATGATCGGCGGTGAAAAGAAATATGAACTCTTCCTGATTGGCGGACCAGATTTCATTGGATTTGAAAAATAAGTGCTGGCCTGTTTTTTCATAATATTCGCAGACAGCGGCAAGACCGCTTTTCTTATCTCCCCGGAAAGGAGCGAGCTTCACCGCTTCTCTGAGATTCCGGCCATCTTCCAATGGTGGGGGAATGCCTCCGTCAAAACGCGTAATATTATAAAAACGCCGGTAACTTTTCAGTAGCCGTTCCACAGCATTTTCTTTTTTATTTTCCATAGAACAGCCTCAAACAAAACCATGAAATAAAAGTATGCAATAATAATCAAAAAAGATATCAGATATATAGTAATACGTCTTGCAAAAGATTTCAACTATTATTAGCTATTAAATTGCTATAAAAAATATTTTAAGGAACTAAACGAGTAAATAATAGTACCTTTATGTTATATAGAGAAAGAATAATGGCTGTCTTAAAAAGAAAAGGAGTTCTGTGGTGAGAGCGTCTTCTGGAAAGAAGCTTTTTTTCATGAAAGAAATGTTTACCGTTACCACACGCGGAATAATATATTTGTCAATTCGGCGTTTTTGTAATACACTGGAATTCATGAAGAAAGAGAGGATATTCTAATGAAAATAAGCGTTACGCCATCTTTATTTGATCGGATTCCGGGGCTTTGCATCGGTGTCGTCGCTGTCCGCGCGGCAGACAATGCCGCAGTGAATATGGAAGCGGAAGCTTTCCGCCGCCGCTGCTGCACGGAAGCCAATTTACTGGTGAAGATGAATCCTGCCCTAGCGGAAAAGGAACTGGAAAATTACAGAGAAATTCTTTCCGCTTCCGGTGTTAAAGAAGGCAGGACGGCTTTAGAAAAAGTATTTGCCGAATACAAAGAACTTCTCGGGATTTCCATTGTGGAAGACGCGCCTGAAGATATGGAACTCCTTCCACAGCCGAAGAAAGCGACCCTTGATGAGCTGGCGGGCTCCGACGCGTTGCCGCGGGTCAGTCCGATTATGGATATTGTACGGGGCGGCATGTTGAAATTTCATGTGGAAATCCATGCTTATGATATGGGAAACAGGAAGACGCCTTTGGAAATACGGGAAACGGGCCGTGCGTTTTCCGTCAATTTAGGAGATAAAGTCTGTACGGACGACTGGCTCTGCCATGATGAAGACGCAGGGGCGGTGACGGAAGATACAGAAAATATTCTTGTCCTGATCACAGGAATGAAAGGGAACCGCAGAAAGGTGGCGGCTGCAAGAAATGAATTGGCGCGGCGCATGAAGTCTGCTTTTGACAGAGCGGTGGAAGTGGGCTGGCTGGAAGGAAAGGAGACGGAATTTACTACGGAAATTTAATTTCGTGAGCTTCCGTGAGGAATTATGGAATACGCTGCTATTGATTTTGAAACGGCTTACTGGGGACCGGGGAGCGCCTGCTCGCTCGGTATTTCCGTGAGTAATGGCAATGAAATTACTGACGAATGGTATCGTTTGATTAGACCGTACCGCATGAATTTCGATCCCATCTGTATGCGGGTGAATGGAATTTATCCTGATGACGTGGAAAAGGAACCGGCTTTTCCGGCGTTTTGGAAAGAGGTGGCAGAGCGGCTGGAAGGAAGTATCGTTTTCGCCCACAATGCCCGCTTCGATATGGGCGTCCTTGCGTCAGTGCTGGATGTATATGATTTGCCGGATATTCATTTCCTGTATGGAGATACGGTGGCGGTTTCCAGAATGCTTTGGAAAGAATTGCCGAATCATAAATTGGATACCGTAGCCGGCAGTCTTGGCTATGATTTCAATCACCATCAGGCGCTGGATGATGCACGCGCCTGCGAACACGAAGGCGAGGCTCATGGTGCGCAGCGCCGGGTCGCCGACGGCCAGCATGTCCGCATTGGCGTTGAACAGGCCGA
>ENA-OOZX01000223-OOZX01000223.1-human-gut-metagenome-genome-assembly--contig:-NODE-223-length-58571-cov-14.722657_pt1 | contig 58571 bp, 109 predicted proteins | sample MGYA00241048_ERZ501412 | MGnify/ENA primary metagenome ERZ501412 (study PRJEB25962, sample SAMEA2042518) | human gut metagenome | biome: human gut; feature: human-associated habitat; material: faeces... | reverse complement strand
GGCTAGGCTATACGCTTAAAAGAAAGCTTGCCAACCCGGAAAATCCGCTGACCCGTAAAGTGCAACCGCTTTCTTTTTGATAAAGTTGCCACATATAATTTCTTATAATCTTAAATGTTCACAGATTATGGCAGAATTAGTATTTCAAAACAACAACGGCAACGATGTGACTACTTCGTTACTTGTTGCGGAAGTGTTCGGGAAAGAACATAGTAAAGTAGTCAGAGACATTGAAAGTCTTTCATGCTCAGCGAGTTTTAATGCCGCCAATTTTGGCGTTATTACCTACATCGATAGTAGAAATCGAGAACAGACCGCTTATGAAATGACAAAGGACGGTTTTAGTTTCCTTGTCATGGGCTACACTGGGGCAAAAGCCGGAGAGTTTAAGGAAAGATTCATCAATGAGTTCAACAGACGGGAAGCCCTACTAAAGGATGATGATTACATCTTGATGCGCTCCCAGCAGATTCTACAGAAACGTATAGAGATTGCGGAGGAAAAGATTAAGTGTCTTGAACAGCAAAATTCCAAGCTCCAGCCGAAAGCCGACTTCGCCGACAAAGCCTTTGCAATGGAAGGCAAGTGCGATATAGGACAGGCGGCAAAGATACTTGGATTGCCTTTTGGAAGAAACTCTTTGTTCAAGAAACTTCGTGAAGCAGGAGTATTCTTTGCTAACAGGAACGAACCAAAACAGAAATATATTGATGCTGGGTATTTCGAGATGAAAGAAAAACCTATTCCAAGAGAGAATCACCCAGGTTTTGTCGTGATGGTTGTTCTATGCACACAAAAAGGTCTTGCATACATCAATCACCTGTTTGGCGGAAAACCGTCCGATGGGAAATTGGCGAGAATAGTATAGCACTGTACATAATCTATTCTCCTGTAACTCCTTCAACACATAGTTGATGAGATAACACACTACTTAATCGTAACCCAAACCTGTTCGCCACGCTTTATCGCATCGTCAATCAATTTGTTCAACTTGTCAGAAGTATAGCGTGATTCGGTAAGTCTGCCTTTTGATGTATTGTTACCAACAAGGATACACCCGGCAGAATCCTTTGCAGTATTCCCACTGTGAAAAAGAATACCATCAAAATGAGGCACATTCAACAGTCTTGGCATATTACGCCCAAATTTTGGGGACCAGTTGTATATAACCTGGTATCTACCGTAAGGGATAGCAGATTCAGCATAAACTTTCTTCTCGTTTCCATCAAACACTCCGTTCTTATTCACGTCAACGATCCGATCTTCAAGCGTATTACTGAAAAACTCACCATCAATATACAAACGCCCTATAGTATAATCAGGCTTACACCATTTTCTTTCTACTAATAGTTCCATGTTTTTTTTATTTATTGATACATTGCAAATATACAAAAAAGTATTATATTTGCAATGTAAAAAGATCCGTAAACGAATATAACTATAAATAGAATTTTCATAAAAAAACTAAATTAAAAAGCAAGAAATAGATTGGACCCTTTTTCTTGCTTTTTTTATGTACAAACGTAAGACTAATATGTCAACATTAATTAAAAATTCAGTTTGGTTATATATATGTAAAACATATTTTTGTTACATTTGCACTATGTAAATGAACCATTACGATGTTTTTAATTTGGCAGCAGGCAGATGTGAATCTTCACTGTTGCCTTTTTTGTTACATTACATATAAACATACAATGACACCCAATGAAATAAAACAATTTGTATGGTAAATTAAAGTCTAATACATACCTTTGCACTATGGACAACGAAAGAGAAATATTATCCAAACTTGACGCTATCATACAGAACCAAAAGGTTTTGTACGAGAATCAAATTGTAATCTTTAAAACTCTAGCATCAATCGGACAAAAGGTTTATAGCCAAAGCGATTTCAAGAGTTTGATGATAAACATGATAGCAAACGGAATAACAGAAAGAGTAGAAGCCAATGATCAACAAAGAAGAAACATCTAAGATTGCAGACTATTACTTCCAAGTAAAAAGACTTGCAAACGGTATAAAATCGTCAACCAAAGAGCGTGCGGAGAAGTTCTCTAAAGACCTTCTAGCCATATTCCTTTTAGCAGGGGCTAAATCGTTCAAGTCAATATCAAAACTCCCGAATAGCCAAAAAGAAAAAGTGCTAGAACTAACCAAAAAGTTCCGTGAGGATATATATAACGACATATACCAATATGTACTGGAAAGCAATAAACTGTCACTAGAACTAAACGATGATCTTGGATGGGAGTATATTTCAATGACGGACAACGGCATTAAGGAATACATGGAAAGGACATACGGTGGAGAAACGACAAAGCAGAGAATAAACACAAATACAAACAGATTTCGCGCTGTTGTTGAAGTATATCTTGCCAATACATTACTGTCCACAAAAACGAACAATATAGAGAAAATAACGGATGAGGTTCAAAAAAAGATATGGAACAACATATCATCACCATATAACGTATCATTTATTCCACCAAGCAAACAGAAACACTACGGTAGAGGATATGCTACAAACGGTATAAGCCAGTTGTATGTTATAGAACAGCAGATGATTCTAGGTATTTTCAATGAAGCAAATTACAACTCATGGAAAAACATTCCAAATTTCAAGGGATGGAGGACAGCAGTAACATCTAAGAACCCATGCCAGTTCTGCATTGACGAGCAATATAGAATACACACAGACAGACCTAAGCTGCCGTTCCATGCCCATTGCTTGTGTATATTATATCCAGTGTTTAAGAATTAAGCGAGAATTCCCGCTTTTGTTCATACATTCTTTTGGTTTTCTATGGCATTAATGTACATCTTTACACATACATTTTAGAACGTTAATTCGTTCGGGGCGATACCAACGCCCACTATCGGCTATCATAAAAGAATCACCGAATACTTTATAATGGTGTTCATTTGTTTATTAATGCCTTAAATATATCAGCTAAAGGAAATTTACTCTTTATTCGTTTCATTATCAACTACTAATAAAATCGGATGGAGGAAACCCGAAATATGGCAAAAAAGATAAACCTCCATCCGCAAACAAAAACAAGAAATTAATATAAGCAAAAATCACACATTTCAGAAAGCATTGCAATTTTAAAAGGGCAAATCATCCCGTCTTTCAGGCTGAACAGGTGCAGGTGATGGTGCTTGTGCTGGTTGCGGCATATCTATCTTAAAGCACCCAACTTCATTGTAATATTTTCCCTGGTATTCTCTTGCTCTGATTTCAAGATGGGCAGTAATGGCATCACCCTCTTTCAATTGAAGATCACACAGGTTGCCCATTACATAGAAATACACTTCTTTGGCATACATAGAACCAATTTCCTCAACGAGAAAATTTCTCTTTTGCCAAGGATTACCTGCCTTACTTGTACCAGTCTGTAACTGACCTACTTTCTTTACTTTACAATTTAATACTAAATCCATTTTTTTATTTTTTTATATTTTTCTTCCTTAATCTTATCCAATTCTCTCATTGCAGACAGCCTTCTTTTGTGAGCGTCCACCCTTATCCAGAAAACCTTCCAGCTAACATCCTTACCGTTAGTGGTGTTCTCTTTAAGTATCTTGCCACATTTTAAAATTTCGTTGACAAGATAATCATACCGTTCTTTATCATAGCAATATCTCATGCGACAAAAGTAAAGCATTAATGTTAATTTTTACACACATTTTAGAACGTTAACCCGTTCGGGGCGATACCAACGCCCACTATCGGCTATCACAAATGAATCACCGAATACTTTTCTTCCTATATTAAGCGCACCGTTGACATCAGCATTGATAACCTTTCCAACTGCCGACTTGAACAGCCCTCGCTTGATGCGCTTACCGAGATAGCTATCATGCTTGCATATATCCTCCATAGATAGAGCGTCACATTTACTTGTGTAGCTTTCCTCATGTTCGATATAGCTGATACCTGCAAGCTCGCACTTGTATCTAAGGCAGCTTCTCAACCTCGCAAAAGGGATGAATGTAAACTTCTGATTGTTTACTCCGCCCATATTGACGGATTGCTTCCATCCTTTGTTGTAGCCTACAGCAAGAGTGCCTATATGGTGTGATACAAGATAATCAACGATACGCCTGCTTGTCTTGTGCATCGCATCATTCATAAACCGTTCACGTTTCTCATACATCTTTCTCATCCTGTTTGTCAGTTTCTCTATCCCCTGCCTGTCCTTTATGGATTGCAGCATGGATAATGTTTTGTTAAACCATCTGTTGTATGACTTAACAACCTTGCCTGAAAACAGCAGCGCATTGCATCCGCATACTAGCGTGGCAAGGTTGTTCACACCTAAGTCTATCGAAGCCATACCCGTACCGACATTATCCGAACAGACACAATCATATACAACCTCCACGGTCATGTATGTACGTTTTGGAATTATCCTAACCTGTTTGAACCGTTCGATTCTGTCCTTGTACTTTTCCCATTGAGGAACGGGTATTTTCAAGTCACGGTCAAGTATTATATACCCGTCATGTATCTTGCATGACTGGTTGGTATATATCGCATTGCTCATCCCTCCACGTTTGTGATAGCATGGCAGTTCGGGCTTACCGTTATACTTCCCCGGATTCTTCGCCCAATCCTTTACAGCCTTGACATATCCCTTCATTGCCTTGTCAAGCACACGCAATGTCTGTTGGGCTACGTGTGATTTCACAAGCCTGTAATTTATCGTACCTTCAAGGTTGGTGACGTTTTTCATTATCCTGTCCAAGTCGGGATAGAACAGCCACCTGTCGTTATCCTTCAACTCGTTACGGACAATATACAACGCCTGGTTGTACAGGTTGTTCGTAACACGGCAGATAGAGCAAAGCCTGTCGGAATGGTTGATGTCAAATTTATAAACTAATTGCATATTAATCAGTATTATGTTTCGCCAGTAAAAAGGAGAACAGGGAAGCCGTACTGACTTCAGCTTGTCGGAAGGTAGCTACTCCGTTCCTATCCCTGTATGGTGCAAATGTAATACTATATAATGACATTGGGAAATATTATGTGTTAAATTTTTGTAATGGTGTTTATTTGTTTCTTAATGCCTTAAAAAATAAACTAATACAGAAAACAATACTAAAAATAGTTAATTACACAGTTAATTCTTCCTCTTCCTCTTTCGACAATGCTTCCACGTCACCATCCTCACCTTTAGGGAAATACAGTTCGTCAAGATAATTGCTTGCTTCACTCTTGTCAGTGAAACTCTTTACAACACTTCCCCATTTGCTAACGACACGGTAACTAATACTATCCTCTGCTACAACTTTATAACAATTTAAATCATCCACATCTACAACATCGGGAGCATTATCATCAATACGCATCATGCTCAATATATGAGAATACTCGTTCACCTTCACCGTACAGGAAAAAACATTAGGAACTGGTTCTACTATCAATCCGGCATTTATCAATGAATCAAAAACAGAACGTCTAGGTTTATATTTCAGTTGCCTCCTTATAAACTTCAACGTTATCATATTATCTCCTCTCTGTGCGGATACAATACACAAACGTAATACCCGTAACGCATCAATACTACATAGAGGTGAAAGGTACTTGTACAACTGGGCAGGAGTAAATTTATGGAAATAATCAAATTCCCCCTCTTCCTCTATTTCCCTTACACGCCTTTCCCTTTCTTTATTTCTTACCGTTAAATTAGTAGTTTTCCTTACAGACATAGACTACCCTTTCCATGTATCGTTTTCCTTTATCCATTTACGTTCATCATCACTAAGATCACCTGTTGATTCACGATGATATACACACTTGTTGCATAACCCTGCCTTGGCACGGACACACTTGTCGCAATCGTATGGGAAAAACGCTATGGTGGTCTTGTCGTAGAAATCTTCACTAGCATCATCATCAGAAAGCCAACCTTTGAACTTTGCAAGCATATCAAGTGCACCTTTCACATCCTTAAAATCAGCAGTGTCTATATCAGAACGCTTTAGGAAACTTTCTATAAGGCTTATCGCATCTTCAAATTCAAGGTTATCCTTGTTTATCAAAGTCTTTGTCTTTTCCTTATTCTCACCTTCCAATACACGCCTCATGGATGGTGTCACATAATCGGAAGCAAGCATGGAAGATTTGGCATAATTGACAATCTGGGTTATTCTTGGAGAGTTCACCCATTGCTTGGCTTTCATAAGCAAAGAACGCTCTGACATACCCTCGTCAACAACGTGCGTAGCCTTGTAAAACAAGACAGGATTGGTATCTATGACATAAGCGGACGCAGCCCATAACTCCATCTCATTCGCATCATCAATATGCTTTGCTATATCAATCTTCTTCTGTTTTTCATCGTCAATAAGAAGATTGTTACTAAGGGGAAGTTTACCCCATCCTTTATTCAAACCCATTACCTTTCCTCCTTTATCCTAGATTTTATCTCCCTTACCCTCTCGTCAAGTTCAGAAGAATATTTAAAAAGATTGTATATGCTACTCCTGTCAATACATAGGAAATCAGAAATATCAGACATACTTAAACCCATGTCACGCATGATACAGCACACAAGAGCACGATTCATCACAATATCATGCTTCCTGCTTTTCCTGTTAACATCAGTATCGGAGAGTCCGCTTGCCGCTAGAACTCTCCTAAAAACCAAAGCGTTATAAGCCTTTTTCCCCATTTTTCATATTCTCCTTGTCCACTATTAATTGCATTATATCAGCGTAACCAGCCAAATCAACCATATTGTCACGCTTTTTATGGAATCCCTGTCTGCATAGCTTTACAGCTATCTGTACAGCAACACAGTCATAAGGAGATAATTCCTTTCCCGTAATCAAAGAAGCCATCTTGGAAATGTTTTCAAAATTGACTACTGCATCACCATAGTCAGACTGTCTGCTGTTGTTGCGGATATCCTTTGCCTCATCAAGGATGCTTCTCTCTTTAACATAATCAACATAAGCAATACAATCCGAGAAAAGAATATATTCTTTACCTTGATCATCCGCACAAAGAAACTTTTCACCATTCTCAAAACAGTATTTAACAGTGACAAATTTACCGAACACATTTGACTTGCTTACAGAATCTTCACCGTGAAGTGAAATGTATTTATCACGGCTTATAATTTTCACCTTGCTATTCAATGTAACTCCAATCATAACAAATCACCAACTTTTATGTTATCCGCATCTTTCTTATCAGAAAAGAAAATACGATCATACTTCGTTTCACCAAACTCAACAAACATGGCTAAGATAAAATACTTGTTCAGTACACTATCATACCCCTTGTCGTAAATCTTGTTTATCTTTTTTATTTTCATCGTTTTTCACATTTAATGTCCATACTGTCACCTCCCATCATCATCTTCAATGTACATGTATTGGACATCAGTTCAACAATCTCGTATCTTACGTACTCATATCCATCAACATAACATGTAATGGTTTTTCCAGATATATCATAAGTGCCGTAACCATTCCCAAAATAACCCCTTCCTACATAAGTACCATCCTGATTAAACTTAGCGTAAGTAGGTCTTATCATAGGATACCATCTACCATCCACTTTTACCTGAACAAGTTCCCATGTACCGATAATAGCATCCTTATATTCATCATCCTTATCATCGGAACAGCTACACAACCCCAATAATACTATTGAAGAAATAGCTAAAAATAATAAAAACGTCTTTCTCATTTTCCTGCATTATTTGTGGAACCAAAACCTCCATCGCCCCTATCCGTTGAATCAAGGCTTTCAACCTCAACAAATTCAACCTCAATATAATTACTGAAAAGAAGCTGAGCAATTCGCTCCTTGGCAGCAATATAGAAAGGCTCTTTCTCAAAACTCTTCACTATAACACCGATACAACCAGTATAGTCACAATCAATAACACCATCCAACACATCTGCGTCATGATACTTCCCGTCAACGCCAATAATACCTTTCAGGGAAAATCCACTCCGCGGCTTGATAATAGCCTTCATATTTGAAGGCATCTGAATGGCTATACCAAGTTTAATCAGATTACGACCTTTTCTTATCAACGTGTTGTCAGGAACATACAAATCATACCCGGCAGCACCATCAGTTTTTTTTTCGGGAAGAACTGCATCCCGTCTTAATTTTACAAATTTTACTTTATCCATTTTTAACATCAGTGTTTAATCTAAATGCGGCTTCCCTAGCCTGATCCTTCGTTCTATACAACTCTATTTTTTCAAACATACGACCATCATCACAGTCATACGTACACAAGGTGACAGCCCACATATTACCACGCGGAGAATAGAAATACCTACCGTAATCCTTTCCCATCACCTTACCGTCAATCCTTATTTCTCCTTTATTAGCCATAACATGCCTTATTTCCTCACCCCAAACTTTTTCCTAAACTCATCAATAGAGCACGCTATTCGCTGACCAAGTTGGTCTACATACAAAACAGCATCTTTAATCATTTTATCATTCTCGGCAAGCATGTGGATAACACTGTCAACGACACACTCTTTGCCGCTACCTAATTCAACATACTTATTACCCATGACAATGCAGTCTTTTTCCTTCAAAGGAACAATACGTTCAATCTTGCTTTCACGATATTTTTTCAGTTTTTCAAAGAACTCACGATGCATTACACGCTCGTTCTCATCCATCACATGATAATATTCACAGCAAATACCGTGAACATTATCCACTGTATTAATCTCATCAAGGTTGTCAATCACATTCTGCAATGCGTCAAAGAAATTCACATCGTGATCATCCAATACTTCTTCCATCATTCTGTCAATGGAAGCAATAACCGCGTTCTTGAAATCAATATCGTCACAAAGAAATCCCAAAGAGATATAATTACGCAAGGAAAGAAGGTTTTCCTTAAAATCAATTTCTAATTCAATATCCATTCTCTAAATTGTTTAATGTTAATACTCTTCAAATTATTAATAACAGCATCTCCGATATCATCGTTATGCTTCAATCCAAAAGACAGGATAGGGTGTTCCCACCATCTCGCCACACGTCCTTTGTCACCCCACAAAGATATAGCTTTATTATCAAAGTCGGGGAACAAAATAACATTTTTTGGCAATTTATTTCCAATCTGGTTCATTCCGCCACAAGCTATCCATATAAAACCGTTACCGAGAGCCATAGAAGCTATTATGGCGGTTTTTTCCGATTCAACCATACAAGTTATCGCATCGCTACAATATTCCCCTAAAAACGGCTTAAAATAGCCGCGATAGGTAAACCCTTCGCCCGTAGTAAACTTCCTGAAAGCATGGGTTTCCTTCTTCCTGTGACCGTTCACCCCATATCTTATCCTGTTGTCATGGCACACGTTACCATCCTTATCAGAATACCAGAACACAGCGGATTCCCTTCCAAGACATCCTACCTTGTACCTTGAAAACACATCATTAACGGAATCAACACCGAAAACACCTGAAAGGTACTCGTACAGGTTATTACCCTTCCAATGCCCGGCATCGCTAAGCCTGTCAACATACTTCATATCAACAAACCTTGATTCCTGTCTACCCGAATCATACTCCCTCTCGTAGAAATCCTTCAAACTCATCCTGCAACCGTCCGGGCTTGACAGAATCCTAAAAGCATCAGAAGCACTACTGCAACCGGGAAGATAAGACACGAGAAAGTCAAACAGGTTGACAGAATCACCGCCCTGCTCGGTAACGGTGATACTGCCCGACTTGTTCATATAGAAAACCAGCTTATCCTTCCTGCTATGGCTCTCCAGATTTATCCGGGCAGGCAACGTCCACCGCTTACCCCTACGCCTTAAAGGAAGCCCAAGCACAGTGTCAAGATTGGAAAAAATATAATCATAATCAATACTAGCCATGTCACTACTTAAAATTACGCCATCCCTGTTTCAAATCCCTGAAGAAATCGCTCAACGTATAACGATAACCATCAGGGTATCCCAGAAAATCAGAAAGGCATGAAATATATCCATTAGGCTTACGTCCACTCGTCCACCTGTACACCATTTCGGCAGGAACCATAAACACAAGAAGAACAAATACAATGTCAACGTATATGAGAAACATGACAAAACGAATAAAACATTTCATAATCATTCCTCCACATCCCCTAAAAGAAGTTTCTTCGCATAACGCAACGCAAACTCCCAATTGTAATAAAACGTACCTAGCAAATCAAAGAACAGGCTATACACGGCATCCTTGTCACCATCTGGAACGGAATACATGATATCATCCATCATACGGATATCATCACTGAACCTGGCATTCTTTGTCGTATAACGCCACAAACCGCCAACGGCAAGTATCTTGGCGTGTTCATAAACATGATAGTCAATGGAATATACATCACAAACGTAATCATTAAACCAATCTTCATTGTCTAGTACACCACTAACAGGGCTTGCCGACAAAATCATATTAACAAACACACCAAAATGACAATACTGCTCTATCTTACCCGAATCATTATCAAACTCAACCTTGAAAGCATCTTTGCCGCTCTCATTAATACTGCAAACCATGTCACTTACGTAAAGCGTCTTTAACCACTGGCTGAAATTATACCTTTTCAAACCAACCCTGTTACGAGATTCATTTATCGCACACTGGGCATCAGACACACATACATACCAATCAGAAGTAACACGAATACTTCTATCAAATAAAACAATCTCTTTATTATCCATATACAATAAAATTTTTCAGCAAAAATACATATTAAAGCAATATGGCAAAAATAATAACAGTTAAACAATATTAAAACAAGAAATACGAAACAAACCACCCTTAAAACGGCAAATCCTCCTTCATTATATCATCAGCCTGTTGTAGAAGGTATTCGTCAGGATTATACTTCCGTCTTAATACGACCTGAAACAATCTGTTCCTGTTCTCATCCCACGCGGAAGTGACGGAATATCCTTCCTGGCGTATCATGTCAACCATCTTTCTCTTGCTATAAGGTCTTACACCACAGTCATTGCAGTATGCTATGTATTTAACATACAGGTCACGGTCACGGATAGCCGATTCCTCAATATCTCCCGAAGAATCATACCCCGAATCGTAAAGATAGGACAGTACACTGTTGGAATCACGTCTGGCATTCTCCGTAACGGATTCTATCGTATAACTTCTCGTAAACTCACCTTTATTCTTAACAAACCGTCTTGCACCCTCTATGATCCAGTTTATGATAGCTGCCGATTCCTTTGACAGCTTCAACGGAAGCGACCTGTCCTGTTCCGATTCCTTGAACACGCGATAAAACGGAATGACAAGGGAGCGTCTGAAATGGCCGTAAGTCTGGTCCGAAACGGAAGGCATCTTGTTAAGGTTGGCCATGAAAGGCGGCATCATGTCGGCAAGGAAAGGCTCACCAAACGGAAGGCGCGCCATAGTAGGCTCACCGGATATGAACTTCTTATACTTGCCACCGCTCACATCCTTCCCTCCCATCTCGGAAGCGTAGTTGAGCAGCTTGCCGTTTATCATAGCTATATTGTACTCGCAAGTAGACTTGTCACCCGACAGGTCAGCCATCTCCATATAAGAAACATTGTCTTTCCCTAGCGCGTTGACAACAGCGTCAAAGAACACCGACTTACCGTTACTACCACAACCGAGAAGGTAACACATCTTCTCCATCTTGATCTTCTTCCTGTCAACAAAGGCACACCCCACAAACTCCTGCAAGGCATCCTGGGTGTCCTTAACAGGAATCACATCGTCCAGGAACTTCTCCCACAACGGGCTGCGCGCCAACGGGTCATAATTTATATTGATACGTATGCACGATTCTATCATGGGAGAGAAATCGAACGTTTCCATCGTTTCCGTGTCAAGGACACAATTGTCAAACGTGATGAAGTTACGCTTGGGGTTGAATATCTCATGCGTCACGTTCTTCACGATGGTACGGTAGAAACGCTCGCTCGTATCGGTCATGTACAGTTCGCTAAGACCGTTTATGCGACACAAATCCATACACAGGCGCATCAGATCCTCCTTCATCATGGGAACGAATATCTTACCGTCAAAAGCCATAATGGAACCGCTCCTGTGGCGTCTGAAATTGCATTCCCTGCACGCATCCGCTATGTCCATCTCAACCATAGCGGATATGGAACGCTTCCACTCGCCTTCATCCCTTGCTTTACGGAAGCCGCGACCACCGCCCTTGTCCGCCAGCTTGCCCATTACGGAATCAAGGATGTATTCATAAGAAGCCTTTGCAGATTCAGCGACAGTCATTTTCCCCTCCTTTCTCTACCGATTCTACCGATTCTACCGATTCTACCGATTCTACCGATTCTACCGATTTCTCCCGGTCCACAACCTTCCCGAACATCACAACGGGATACAGGTCATAATCGTCCGTTGATATGTCTGGGCGTGCGTCCATATCATCAAGCGAAGAATACACGTCCGCGATGTGTTCCAGTTTCCTGCACACGATGGAATCACGTCTTATCCCATAATACTCTATAAGGTCAGTCATGTACTGTATGGTGATGTCCTTGAACCATGTGAACGCATCGTCACGTGTCCTTGCCCCGTCACAGCAGGTATTGAACGTGTACCCGAAACGCCTCATCTTCACGAAGTAGCTGTTCCGCCACAACGACACCGACTTGTCCATCTCGTTTCCTGCATTGCGTATGGCGGTGACAATGCTTCCCGGCATGAGAGCGCACCGTGAAACGCGAGCGGCGGAAGGCTTCCCGTTCGCCCCGGTCCCATCCACCATATCCACATCGGGCACGAACCTTAGATCATCCACGCTCCTTCCGCCCACAACAGATGTGTCATGCCGCATGAGATAGTCGGCATCCACGATATGACCGTATTGCCTTACCTGGTCCTCGCACCACGAAGCGAATCTCCTTAACGACCGCTTCCACTCGGAAGGCAGCACATACCCGTACCTTGCACATATCTCGGCTATACGCTTCCTATCCTTCTCCCATTTGCCCTTCATCTTCCTCTCGTACTCCAGCACCTCACCTTCCACGCTGACACCAGCGACCTGTGCAGCCATAGACTTTGCAGTTAAAGGTACGGGCACGCGTTTTATGAATGACGCTTCCGATACGAACACAGCCTTCGTTCCGTCCCCCAGAGGCTCGTCAAGTTTAATACAGCAGTGACGATCCCGAAAACTGACGAGCGTAACCCACCCGAACAGCCACGTCTGAACCCTCATACCCTTGTACCAACGCTCCCTGTCGGGCATTGCATCGGACAGGCATATGACACGCCTTGATTCGGGCAACCTAAGTTTAATCTCTATTTCTTCTTCCATCTTTACACACACACATTTATATGTTTTTACCTGCAAATATAGCGCAAAAAACAATACGAAAACAAGTAGTTAAATTAATTAACCGCAAATGTTTACGTGGTTAACAAATGCGTGTCAAGAAAGATAGTTTATCTTTTTTTACACAAGATTTTTTACTTTCACGTCCACAGTATGATTTGAATAGGAAAAATAAAAAATGTTGATTGTTGTTATTTTTTACTTTTGTCATAATTTTTCTCATTTTAGTTAAAATGATTTAACTATAATTTTTTATTTACTTGTTATTTTCTACGTTAAGAAATGTAAAATTGACTTAATTTAACATAAAATAAAAAATCTCAACACCGATAGTTGCATATGCAACTAATTGATTCGGGAAAATTCGTAAAAAACCTACGAAATTCGTTGATTTTTCGTAGACTTCGTAAACTCTTCGTTTTTCAACACTTGTCAAAAAACTAGCGCAAATTAGATGATAAATTACTGAAAACAAGCTGTTTAGTCTTGTCAAAAAAAATTGAATCGTAACCCTATACGAAAAAATCCCCTATTAATTTACGTATTAAATGTTAAAAGTAATATATATTTACAACATGTACATACACGTACACCTTACATACTCTATTACAATACATATACATACATATACATACACAATACATACGCATACAGACACCAAAACTGCATACGTAATTTAGTATAGATACATATCAAAACGACGAAATCAACGAAGATTACTGTAAACCAATAACTTATACTGCAAAAAAAAACATAAAAAATGCAACCATACCTACGAAACACACCGAAAAACCTACGATTTTCGTAACTTTTCATGTAAAGATTTATCTGATTTTGTTGAAAACTACCGAAAATACACAGACAAACCGCAAAATCAGCCATCCGAGCAAAATTTGGAGAAAAAAATTTTCAGAAAAAAATTTATCGGGAGCGACACACCCACCGCGGAAACTCCATGAAGGGGGGTACTGCACTGATTTCCAGGCAATTACGTTCTATTAATCACCCGGATATATACTATTTGTAAATAAAAAGAAATTTTTTTCTACGAGAATCGAATTTCGAAATCTTTACAAATAAAGTATCTTTACAGGGACTTCTACGAAGATTTCGTAATTCCTTGATTATCAGACACTTACAAACAAATTTAACACAAATTAACATTGAAAAATATTGAAATTAAACATAATATAAGCCTTGTATGGTCGGAACTATTAATATTATGCAATATTAATTTAAAATATGTATATAAACTGTATTAATTTTGGAAAAAACGGGCTTAATTTATAATGAATGTTAACAAAATATACAAACTAATCAAAAACGCTGTATGTTTGCAGTGTCGGAAGGACAAAGCGCTATATGACGTATTGAAACAGCTTGCTATAGTGACAGTATAGTACAGATCCGCAAACCAGGGAATAAGCGGAATATAAACAGCGGTATTGTTAGCCACGATGCAGAGGCACGAGTATTACTTGATAATGGAGATAGTAACTTAGTGCGATATGCGATTAACATCCCTAATATAATATAATGTGTGTGCGTATATGTATCCTATACATAAGCCTTAATACTTGTCCGTTAGTTACGGTCGGTATATATATATGATACGCACATATTGTAATGTAGCTGCCACTTATAGACATTGGTTGGACGTGGTAACGGTTGTAAGCCCGTATAGATACAGAACACAGTATAAACTTAATACATAAATTATATCATTATGAAGACTTTAGGAAAAATTATGTCGAAGATTAAAAAAGACGGTGTAATCACTAAACAACAATTACAGTTGTTAAAGAAGCGTTAGCAGCGTTTAGAAAAAGGAATGGGAATTAGTATAAATCAATTAAATATTACAATTATGGAAAGATACGATTATCTGGAAGCGGTTAAAGATGATGTTTTAAATTATATCAATGAGAACGATATAGTAGTAACCTCTGAAAACATGGACGAAGTGGAAACGGATCTTAATGATAGATTATTTGTATCCGATAGCGTAACAGGAAACGCATCAGGATCTTACACATTTAACGCGTGGACGGCTGAAGAATACCTGTGTCACAATTTGGACCTGCTAGGAGAGGCGTTAACGGAGTTCGGTTGCGATATGAATTATTTGAAACGCGGTGCAGAAGCGTGCGATGTTACAATACGCTGTTATCTGTTAGGCCAAGCAATATCAGAAGTGTTGGACGAAATAGAAACAGAAGAAGAAGAATAAAACGAATAACGAACAATTTAAATATTTATAGAATTATGAAAACAACAAGAAAAGAAATATATCGTATTTATGGCAAAGAAAATGTAATATTACTAGGATATTGCGAAATACAGTGTATACAGAATTGTCTTACAAAAGTTGGGCATACGGAATGTGTAGAAGGTTGGGCCGCTGATATATTGTATTATAATTACGATTTTAATCAACGAAAGAGAATGATTAAGCGTTTTGCATGTGAATTAAGTAAAGCAATAAACAATTAAACTAAAATAACGATGAGAACGTTTTTTGCACAAGTGGAAACAAGGTATCGGGCACTTAAAAACTGTCCGTTTACCCCAGCACGTGTTGCCAAGGTTTTTGGCGGTTATATGTGCTTTGAGAGTGAGGATGATTATAGAGTTTGGAAAAATCAAAAATAACACAATTATGAAAACAAATAAATTATCTTATAATGTAACAAAATTTTATGTAGAAAACAGAATAACCTACAAAATGAACGTGCGTATAAGTTTAGACGATTATAGCAAGAACGGTATATGCGATTGGAGCGTTACGGCTGATATCTACGAAAAACGTAAAAACGGCCGTTATGTCTGGTATTCTAGCGGATGTTGTCACGATGAAATTTTGAAGCATTTCCCGGAGTTTAAAACGTTTATTGACCTACATTTGTGCAACCATTACGGGCAACCTATGTACCCCGTTGACAATGGAGTATATCACCTTGTAGACAGCGACAAGGAATTAGTTATGTTAGCCGTTCTTGATGCCGGATTTTCTTCAAAAAATGCAATATATTACGATTTTAGGAATGAACTTACGTTTAATTGGAATGACTACGAAACAAAAATAACGCAAGAACAATTTGACAAATTTATGAAAAAAGTTGACAAAACAAAACTTTCTGAAAATATAACTTTTAAATTAAAATAACAATGAGAACAAAAAATAATTACCTGGTAGACTTTTCAAACGGATGGACCTACGTAGCTTCTGAAAGTTTAGTACAAGTAGCAAAAGACAAACATAGTGATATATACCTTAATTTCGCATACACCGATTACGGCGGATCATTTTTAGACAAGGTTATAATATCTTACTTTAAAAAATATTACCCGGAAAATATAGTACATGAAAAAACGTCCTGGAACGGTGAAAATACCTTCATTTTTGGAGAACCTGCAAAAGAGTTGTACGACTTTATAAAAAATGGTTATATACTAGGGTTTGATTGTTTAGAGCAATATTATACCGAAATGGAGTATAACATGATAACAGAAGAAGCGCAACGATATATTAATGATAACGGGCTAGGCAATGAGTTGCACGATATTGTTTGGGAATGGCTGATAGATAATAGTCGTGTAGAACCTAATTTTGTAGATTACTCAGAAGTTGAACTAAACGAATATTTGCAAAAATGATCGAAACATTAATACTATTAGGTTGCCTGTACTTATCTATACGGGTAACTGACTATATCGAAAAACAGAAACAAAACAATAACAATTAAAAACGTAACATTATGGAAAGAAGAAACGACATACCCAATTTGCTTGCAATGTATATACTTAACACAAGTGAGATATATAATATAACATCATGGCTGCAAAATTGTGTACTCAAAAAAATAAACAAAGGCATACATCCACAGGTAGAATACCTTGCCAATTGCAGCGCGATGAAAACTATAATCAGAGAAGCCGCCAAACTGTTATACAAGTACGATGGGATAATACCCACCAGACAGGAAAAACAGGAAGCGGCCAGGGAGCACGCAAAGTATATTCTTGACAGTGTGCAATACTCCATCCAAAAACGCCAATAGGGGGCGAAATAAAGCCATCTATTGAAAGATCTAAAACAATACCGATTATTCACCCATAAAAACCAAAACACTATGATACGAGTAATCATTGAGAACCCGAAAACAGGTAAAAGCTATATATGTAAGTCATATGGCAAAACAGTTACACCGATACACGACTTACTAGAACTAACTATCACGGAAACACCCCTAGACGGACGTACCAGATACGCAAAACAATTACCCGTATATAATGTAGACGTATTAGAGGAACTCACCTATTAATCAATCAAAAACAATATAATCATGATACAGTTTTCTATTAATAGCTTCAGTAATGGCCTGTCAGGCTACCCGTACAATTCGATTAAAGACGCAATAAAAGACGGTAGTTACTCCGTTTGGTGCAATCAAAAAATTAAACTAGCGTTTAGTTTTGGGAACGGCACGGAAAAAGATTTTAAAAGATATTGCAAAGACAATAAGTGTAAAATTGTGAGTGAAAATGAATTTTACAAAGAATTATATTATTTGCCGTTAAACGAACAAAAAACACACATTCAATTTATTCGGGAACAATTAAACCGTTACGAAATACGCTAAAAAACAATTACAGAAAGTAATATTTAAACGAATAGTATTATGAAAAAACAGAATATAGAAAAAGAATTATATCCTATCCTTGAAAACGAAAGTATTAAGATAGGAACGTTTAAAGCTAGTAGAAGCATTGACACATTGGATATTGTCAAGGAAAATATCAAGTTTTGGAAAAGCTATGACGGGCACAAGTTACCCGAAAAACAGGTTAAACGAGCGTATTATAACGGCACCAGGACACAAAACATAGTCAAACTGTACAGAGATACGCCCGAATTGATTAAGTTTGTAAGAGAGCACGCAAACGACTACGATACGTTGAAACAAAAAGACGTACCTAGCTGCATAACTATTGAGCGTGGGCGGAGTGAACGTTATTTTTCCGTATATATCGAAAAGTTTGGGAACGTGCGTTTTGATGAAGTGTTAAGAGTTTTCCCTTTATTACCAAAAGCATATTTGAACGAGTAATGAAAGTAATAAGAGTTTTAAAGAGAATACTAACCGACTCAGATATTATAGACCTGTACGGTATGTATTGTGATTTTTATAAAAATATACAATAATTTAGATAGCATTTTACGCAATTTGTTAGTTGCTGGAAACATTGTAACCGTATCATATGAACAAATGAGAGAGAGATACGCAAAGAACTGGGCTGATTTGTTAAGCCTGTCATTTAGGGAATTAAGATAAATAGGATTGCCCGGTATGGAGAACAACGAATAGAGCGATACTATTACCGGGAACTAATTAATAACTTAAAAACGAAAAGATATGAATATTATTACAGATAAGGCGAAAACTCCCGCAAAGCTACGTTATAGGGTGAGCAATAACAGCGGAACAATAAATAAGGAGTTCGGCAAAAATCAACAAGCGGCCTATGACTTTGCAAACGAGATGAAAGAAACGGCAACCATACGCGGATATTTTGTTTTTAAACATAGAGGGCAATGGCAAACGAATACGGTATTCATTGATCATGTATTTAAATAACCAACTATCCCGGCGTGGAGAACAACAAGCGGATCGCCACCGCCGCCGGGAACTATTTATTAACTTAAAAATAAAAAGACATGGAAAGTACATTCAAGTTGTTAGCTACTGACAGACAGGCGCAAATACTATTCAACAACTATTGCGTTAAACTGATGGAGTTCAAAGGGGATAAAGAAAGTTATCCAGAAATGAATATAAATAATGAAATAATTTACCCGTGGCGTGTTACATTACGGCATAAAGAAGAATTAGGCAAACTTCGTGGGGTGTATTCATTTGAAAAACTTGTAAGTATCATTTGATTTAAAAATAATCATTATGAAACGAATTGAAATTTTGGCTTTATTATCATTAAGTCTATCATCATGTAGTGAATACTTCGATAAACAACAAAGTAAGAATGAACTAAAGAAAAAGTATTCTTTCGCATTAAATTACTATGTTGAAAGATTGTCCGTTATTTGAATCATACAGAGATAGTATCAACAAGTACACAATACTTTCAAATGAACTTGATTACTAACTTAAAAACAAAAGAATATGGGAACGAGCAATCAGCTAAGTATTAAGCAAATTATTTGTTTTAACATTATAGCGGCTGAAAAAGTTGCCGGGAATATATGTCAAGGTCTTGCTGTTAAGCTAGGGAAAGCGTTTATATACGATAACCGTGATATTGATGTCAATGAAATCTCATACATTAGTCAACAATGTGAGATTGCGCTTCAAAATATATCCAAATTAGGTCTTACGGAAGCCAAGAACAATGAAATGAATAATATAATAGCTAAATATAATGGGAACGAACAATAAACAATCCATCCTGGAAGGACGGAAATGGGATGTGATAGAGAGTGTTGACGGATATTTTTCCGGGGAAAAGAACGGAGTTATCATACAAGGAACGACAATGAGTGATCTGTATGAAAAATGTAAATCTTTTGATATAGCTTCGGTTATGGAGAAGATTAATACGGGTGACAATCTGAACGACTGGGAAAAACGCTTAATAAAAGTTAATAAAAAGTTGTTGGCAAACCAATAAACTATATCTTTGCCATATGAGAAAGAAATACGTGGCATATTATAAGGGATATACAATAGAGGTCACAGAAGAAAAAGACTTCATGTACCGGATAATAAAAGGTGAACGGATGGTTCTCTTTGTAGATATGTTTTACAGGTCTACAACTGATGCGTTAAAGGGTGCAATGAGGTGGGTGTATAATAATGTTAGAAAGGAGTGAATTTATGCTTTTTGGAATTGTTTTTGCTATGATAATGAAGGCTATATGTGGAAATATGTTGGACGATTGATTATTGTCATTGTATGGCTTATTGTGTTACAGATTTTATCGGAATGTTAATTATGTGTGTATATGTATATGACTAAAGAAGAATTTAAATCAAAGAAAGAAATTATCAATTCAAAGATAAACGAATTGAATAATGAAATGGTAAAACTCAAAAAAGAGTATATCAAATCCAACATAAAGTATCCTATCGGAAGCAAGGTTTGTATCACCACCCCTGCATCAGTATATACGAGTTTGCATGATTTGACAGGTGTCACCGTTCCTGAAACAAAACAGTATGCCTATATTGTGGGTTATGATGTCAGTTACCTGTGCGATATCAAACCATTGTTTAAAAAGATAAACAAAGATGGAAGTGTATCTAAAGTAAACTTGTATGTTAATCTCGAAAATGTTGTAATAGAATTGGTACAAGGTCATGAAGAAGGTAGAAGTAGGAACCCTTGATAGTCACGAACTGTTTGAACACAGGGGTATAATCTATGAAGTATTATACAAGACGGATTATTGTGTTCGTTGCCAATACCCAAACGACAAATACCGTTATGGGGATATATGGGAATATTTATACACCGAATTTAGTTTGTGGACGAAAGTGAATAAGTTATGAAAACATTAGTTTTTGACGTAATGCTTGACGGGCGATTTGTACATACGTTCAGATACCAATATTGCCCATTGTTCCCGATAGACGAACAGGAACTAGAGAAGTTTGTTACCGACAGACTTCCTACATTAAAAGGAAAGGATTTTAAAATTGTATTTTGATTATGAAACAGACAGTAGAAGAAGCAGCAAAAGAATATTACGAAAGATATAAAATTCATTTGGCAAAAGACATATTTAGACCGAGAATAATAGACGTATTTAAATCTGGTGCAGAATGGCAGTCAAAACAATCGCCTTGGATAAGCGTTAAGGAACGGTTGCCGGAAGAGGATGGATATTACTTTGTTACTGATGGTGATGTTGTTGAGAAAGTTTATTTCTTTAAAAAATGGAATAAGTTTACATCAACTAGGGATTATCCTCACCTGTTCTACAATGAAGGCGTAATAAAAGCATGGTTTCCCATCCCGTCTTTCGACGATATACTAGAAGCCAACAAGGATGTACTTGAACGGATTAAAGAAAAAGGAGATTGATTATGGAAATAAAGAACGTAGGACAACTTAGAAAAATCATAGAGAACCTTCCCGATGATTTTGAAATAGAGATGCGTATCAGACGCAAATTGACGGATGAAGAATTGAAAAATTGCAGATACCCTTATCCTTACGATACAGAGTATTTAACTTTGGAATTTGACGATATAGGCGTTTCTGACAAAGTATTGTGTTTGGGTGTAACTTCTAATGAATGAACGGTATGAAAGTAAATAACGGAATAATAATAGATGGGGTGCTGCATGAAATGGTTGAACTGATTGATGCGTCCTGTATGAATTTTGATTGCAGTAAATGTTCATTGCGTAAGGAATGCAATGAGTGTGAGGTGAAGCATGAAACATATCTGTGCGATGTGATGGGTTGCTTCTTCTTTGTTAATCGTGGCAAAGTAACGGATATTAAGATAGATAAGGAGGAATAATTATGGGATTTACAACACCGTGTTTTATACGCAAAAATACACAGGAACTTCGGAGAGGGCTAGAAGAGTTGGGATATAAAATGCTTTTCCCAATAGAATACGACAATCTAGAATGTAGCGATAATTGGGTTAATGATATAAAATCGCTCAACGACTGTAATGGTTTTGATTGCGGAACGAACGAGGAACTTTTCCTGGCTATCGCTGCATTAAGGGATGATACAAATTATATGCAATGGTTTGTCTGTACAAGTGATTATAAAGAATTTGATGGTAAAGAGTGGAAAGTTGGAAACTTTGATTTAAATACATGTTCGGATGATTTTGACAACATACTTCCTAATTGGCGTAAGGCTACTGTAAATGAACTGATTGAACACTTTAAAACAAAGGAGGAATAATGAAAGCAAAGTATTTTAAAAAGATAAGAAGCCAAGTAAAGTGGTATAAGGTATCATATAGAGATAGTTTATTTTTTAGTTTTAGCGATGAGAAAGAAATATTGGCTAAATCTCCTGAAAATGCTTGTGTCAGATACCATAAACGTACTGGATGTTTTGTTAACAAATATAATCCCAATAATATTACACAATATAGTGAATCTCTTTCAAGGTTCAAGGTATGTATAGGTAAGAAAGTAATGTATTTCGATTAAATATGAAAGCAGAATGGAGCCTTGGTTTCACTGATGCGCTAATAAAGAAATTAAAAGGAGAATAAAATTATGACCGAAGAACTTGTAACATTAGAAACTGCGAAGTTGCTGAAAGAGAAAGGATTTAATGAGTATTGTAAAGATATTATTAAAGAGGACAATAATCGGATAATGCAATCTGTGTTCCGAACGAATAAGAATTTGCCAAAATTGTGTTATAGTCGTCCCGCTCAGTCCATTGCACAAAAGTGGCTACGTGAAACCAAGAACCTGCATATCGAAATATCCTATATGTATGAAAACTATTGGACGTATGATATACTGACAATTCCGAGGCATGACCTAATAGGATTGGAGGACAGGGTCTCTGTTCGTTACAACACCTACGAGGAAGCACTTGAAGCAGGATTACAGGAGGCATTAAAATTGATATAAAAATGAAAAAGATATATTTCAATGATAAATTTGGATTAACACGAGCGGTGTTGGACGGTCGTAAGACAATAACTAGACGAATTGTTCCATTTACATATTGTAAAGATAAAATTCATTTGTCTAGATATAAGGTTGGTGAAGTTGTTGCCATTGCGCAAAGCTATGAAACCGTTTACCATGAACAAGGATTGGAAACACTTGATATGTTAGTTAGTGGTTGGAAGTATAGCAAAGGTTGGCGTAATAAACTCTTTGTCTGCGCTGACTTCATGTCCCATCATATCCGAATTACCGATATTAAGGTTGAACGTTTACAGGACATTTCCGATGAAGATTGCTTGAAAGAATGGATATATGAAGATTCGGGTGATGATAAATATCCACCATCTATATTTTATGAATTTGAGGGAAACGAAGACGATGGATTTGATACACCCCGTGAAGCCTTTGCAGCCCTCATAGATAAAGTATCAGGCAAGGGAACATGGGAATCCAATCCTTATGTTTTCGTTTATGAATTTAAACTGATTGATTAACATATAGAGAGTAAATTTATGAATAATATTAATTTGAACGAACTACGGGATATAGCTTATAAGACAGCTTGTGAGCATGGTTTCCACGATAAAGAATTGAGTGATGAACACTTCCTTTGTCTTATCGTTGGAGAGCTTATGGAAGCTGTGGAAGCGGATAGGAAAGGGAAACGTGCCGACAGAGAATCTTTTAAATCTTCTTATGAGAATGAAGAACCGCACGATGATGTCATTTTCAAGTATTGTTTTGAAAAATATATCAAAGATACGATTTCAGACGAACTAAGCGATGCGGTTATACGTCTGCTTGACCTTGCAGGACTTCGAGGAATAAGCCTTGAATCTGCTAGTAATGATATTAACTCCGAATATATAGATGATATTGCCTGCATGTACAGCCAATTGAGTTTCACGGAAGCGATATATTCTATATTTATCAAACCAATTGTAGATTACAAATATCTTTCTACGATTATAAATGAGATTATATTTTTAATCTTTGCGTTTGCCAAACATCTTGACATAGATTTGCTATGGCATATTGAGCAGAAGATGAGATACAATGAACTAAGACCTAAGTTTCACGGAAAAAAATATTGATTATGAAAACAATTATATTTACAATCATATGTATTATCGCCCTATTATGGGTTGGAGATCTCACAATTACATTTAAGCCGTTTTCCATATCCCTTCCTGGTTGGCATAAGGCTTTAGGTATTATTCTGTTTGTATTTGCAATGGCGGTGTATAATATTGGAGAATACGCTAAGGGGTACAAGCATGGTTTTGATGATGGAGCAAAGGAGTGTCTTGAAGCGATTAAGGGAAATGGAAAGAATTGAGCACATAGCCACAATTGATTTCTGTTACTGGCGTTTGAAAATGCTCTGTCAACAACTTTCTAATACCAAGTCAAACATCGAAAGACTAGTCGATAAGGCTTGCGGTTATAACGAAACCGAAGAGATAAGGAAGGAGTGCATAACGCTTGTAGAGCAGATCATTGAAAGCAAGAAGCAAATCGGGGAAGATTTCACAAGAGATGAATGTGTTTTGAATAAATTGAAAATAAATGAACAGTTGTGACATTAACTTCCCGTTACTCCGTATATTTAACGGAGTAACGGGGCGATATGAACTTCTTATTGACGATGTATCCATAGATGCTTATGGACGTGTAAGAGATAGCAGTGGTTGTGTTGTAGAATGGTTTACAGGCGTGTTTGACATGAACGGAATACCATTGTTTGAAAACGACATAATCATGCCTGTAAAGGACGGGATAAGCCAATATAGACGTATCTGGAGAACGGTAGGTGGATTTATACTAAGCAGGAGTAATGACGTGAAAGGACTGTCCAAATTGGATATGCTTGGTGCGGACTATCTGGTAAACGAACGTGTGCAGCAATACATATCTGATGGTTGCATAAAGGTAGGATCTGCAACAATAGATCTTAGCCTGTTGAAAGGGAGAACGAAAGAAGATATTATTAGAAATTTAGCTAGAAGGGTCAGATGAAAGATAAAATGCTAGAGGAAAGTTTGAACAATTTCTACAGGACGTTTCTTATTTGGGTGATAAGATGTTATCCTATATTGTTCTGTCTTGCAATACTTGTCCATCAATGTGAAGTTATACACTCTGTTGACACAGGGGATATTATTGAGTATTATGATGGTGATACATTGGAGTACATTCAGTATGCTACTCCGTTTTCGGACAAGTACCTTACCATATTCTTTAACGCCAAACTGTTTAATGCAATATTGTTTTATGTGTTGTCAAAGGTATTTTTATTTTGTATATACCATAGAGTATTTGTCATTGAAATGTTTATATACGCAATACTGGATATTGTATTTAATAATGTGGTGTTTGAGGATGCACATTTGATTAATGCGATATACTATACATCAATTGGTTTTGTTACTGTTGGATTCTTTATTGCATTATACTTGCATCAAAGATATGGAGATAGGAAAGTGCACACGCATCAAACTATTAGTGATGGGTATAGGTGTTGTAATAAGTAATCTATTTTTTACCCATAGCTTGTGTTCCTCCCGTATTCTTCATGTTTATTTTGACCTTTATGGGAGATGCCTTTTTATTTGATGTTACTTTAGGTGATTTAACATTCACCCTAATCACTTTCTTTGCCATATATTACTCATTTTAATTGTTTTGCAAAAATAATGATTTTTTTGGTAGTATGAAAACTTTATGTACCTTTGCGGTGCGATAGTTTTTGGACTTTTTTGTTTTATAATGATAGCTGCTACCTAAAATATAAGCAGAGGTTTCTTCATACATTTTTCATAAGTCTAATGTATAACTGTTGCAAGTTGAAGAGATCTCTGCTTCTTTTTTTTATTTATGCGACAGATAAATGAAGAAAACTTAAATGACACAGGTGTTGTTTTAAGTACGGTAAATCCCTCCGAAATGGGTAAGATGTTTTCTTATAATGGAATAAATGTTAGGATGCGTAAGATGAATGGATATATCCTTGTATGTCTTACAGATTTTGCTAGGTTATTTCCTGATAAAAATCTATCCACTATTATAAATTCTAAGGAAATGACTGATTATGTAAATCGTTTGAGCGAAATAAAAAATTTTATTTCGACTGATTTACTGCAAATTATAAAGGGAGGAAATGTATCACAGCAAGGAACATGGGCACATCAAAAAATAGCTCTTAGGGTTGCTCAAAAATTATCCACTGATTTTGCTATTTGGGTAGATGACAAGATCGAAGAGCTTCTTACCACGGGGAATACTTCTATATCATCAAGACTTCCAAACTTCAACAATCCTGCCGAAGCTGCTAGGGCTTGGGCTGATGAATACGAAAGAAATCAAGTATTAACCTTGGAAAACAAAGAGGCAAAGCTACAATTAGAATTAAAGACGGAACAACTAGATGAATCCAAGGAATGGTACAGTATCAAAAGATGGTCAAAGGAAAACGGTGTAAATTGGAGAAAGATTAGCTGGAGAAAGATGAAAGTAATATCTTACGAGCTAGGTTACGAGGTGAAAAAGATTTTTGATGCTAACTATGGACAGGTCAATATATACAATGTAAATGTTTTTAAGGCATACTTTAACAAATGTGAATAAATAATATATATATTAAAACATTTGATATTATGTCATTTTATTGACTATATTTGCATCATGTTTGAGTGTAGAAGCAAGCATATTAATAAAAGTTTAGGGGGAAAGCGTTCCCCCGATTTTATTAACCATTAAGCGATAAGACAATGAAAAAGTTTTTAGAAATAATGATGATTGTATTCTGTCCTTATATTGTTATATACAGGCAGAAAAGGCAAATCAGATTATTGAAAAGCGATATGAATTACGCTAGTCAATTTTGGAGTATTGAAAGAGATCCAAAAAGCGTAGACTATGACTGGATTGTAAGAAACGCATTTCATGTTAAACCTATTTTTTCTTTATGTGCCAAAAACAAAAGACCATGATTCTACTAGAAATTTTTCAAAACTGCTTTATTGTAGGGTATGATGGAAAGAAAATACCCTTTGTAAAAGATAATTTCCTGTTTAGTGATACCGGGGAAAGATATATCTTGACCAACAAGGAAAACGGTGAGTAGGTTAGCCTACCGAAGCAATCGACAATAATAATTAAACATAATATTTTTCATGAAGGTATTGATTAGAAAGGATTCAAACGACATAAGATTTATACTTGAACGGTTAGGGTATACCGCTTCCGAAAAAGCGTTGGATGGATTTGGTGATGGCATCTTTGTAGACAAGTCAGATAATACTTTTCACGTAAAATCAGAGTGGGATGTTATTCGTATGTTTCTTGAAACAGTAGATTGCGGATATGATGAGAATATGTTTTTTGATTTTGTAGAAAACGACATAACGTCAATAATGCCAATGATGCTAGGTAAGTATAAATCTTTAATAAAAATTGGTGACTTTCCCGTCATTAATACATCTAGCATTAAAGATGTGTTATACCGTGAAGATAGAGAACATAACATCATAGAAGTTATTGTTGTTTCAGTGTATGGGTTAAAGTTGAAAAGCGTAAAGGATGTTGACTTTTCAGACCCTAATGCGGATACAATAATAGAGTATATGAAATCGTTGCATAAACAACTAAAAAAATATATAAAGCATGAAGTATAATTTTACCCCTATGGACAAATTCTACCAGATACTGGATTACTACGGTTTGTCTTACACGGAGATTAAGAAAAATCATATCCGTGTGTTTTATGGAAACAAGAAAATGTTTGATTATTATCCGCTTCGCATGAAGCTGTTTGATTACCATGAATGGCATCAGCTTACTTATCCGTTCGTGAAGGGCAAGGAAGATGAATGGGAAGTAGAACTTACCATGTTCATTAGCGGAGTGTTGGGAGATGATATGTTTAAAAAGTTTAAAAACGATTGATAAACTAGACAGTTATTTCGGATTACTATGATGATAAAAGTAGATATACCGGAACCGTTCATAGACGGTGACAATACGATGGTAAACATCACGTCCGATTCATTCTGTTATTCTAGTATTGATTCACGTTATGAAGGATTCCAGAGTTCCTACAAGGACGGGAATATGAATCAGAAGATACAGGGAAAACTAGAGATAATTGCGGACCAGTTTAAAGAACTTATAAAAATAATAGAAGATAATTGAAGATGGAAAGACATTTGTTAATACAGGAGTGTGAGAGAGAGGAAAAGATGAAGGAGTTGCGCAAGCAGCAGAACGATCTTATCAAGAAAGGACGTATGGTTGAGTGTTCTCGTGTAACAGCCAAGATAAAGGAGTTTCAGGAAGCATATATCAAGGCTTATCCTGACGGTAAATATGTAAGGGGCATGGATATTATCAAGAAGATGTCTGATGATGAGAAAATGGATTGGATGATGTATGTCAACGCCATTGCTTTTTGTGCTGATATTATCCACTCATCTTCCATTGAGTTGAATGAAATGCTAAAGAAAACACTCCCCGGATCTAGCCTTCAAATGTTTGAAACGCTTGAAAAGGTAGGTACTATGGCAAAGAATCAAATCCTATGGATGGATAACAATGTTGACGAGAAATACCAGGATGATTTTGCAAGATATGCCGATGAAATATCCGTGATGCTTTTATCATTTGTTAAAAATAAATTTTTATCGAGAAAATGACAAGGGAAGAGATACACAAAAATGTGCTGACAATAAGAAATTATTATTTCAGTATTCAGAATAAGATTGACAATGGATACAATGTTTCAGAATTGGATATAGATTCTAAAACGCACAACAAGATGATTGACAATACAATAAAATCAGCCTTTGAAGATCATAAAATGATTCTTGCTTTGGAAAAGTATAAGCTATGAAAAAGAAAGAAATAGACGAAGGATATATTGTAGGTGACTTTTATATTATTAAAAGCCCTATCAAAGAGGGATGGCTTCACATAGTGAATATAAAAACATCTTGGCAGATAAAGGTGATGATGGGAGCGAATACGGCAAAGTTCCTAAGCCTTCCCCAACAGGAAATATTTGACAGGATTAACGGAATATACATTCAATCCATGATGTCTTTATACGATTCAGAGTATGCCTTGAAAATAGCTAAAGATGCTGTGTCTTATATGTCTGAAAAGGCAAAAAAGACGGGAAGGGTGGAAAAGGTGGATAAGAATGAAAATGAAGATATTGAAAAGGTGAAGAAAGATGAGTTTATGATGAAGATAGCCACATCTTCCGATGAAGAAATCATGGATATGATCGTAAATGGAGAGATAAGTTATGAATATTTTAAGCAAGAACAGGAGGATTAATCATGCAAGACTATATTTCAGACTGGTTCATTCCGATGGATTTCGGTAATGATATGCCAGACGAAGAACCAAGTGGTGAGGATAATTTCAATTTTGATTAAGTTAATTTGTTTATATTCCTGCTAGATATGTGAATAAAGGGCGTAATCACTGGATGTGTTTCTTATTATGGATAAGTGTACAATATACATTGTAAGGGCTTGTTGATTTATGAATATTCAATCGGCAAGTTAATAATGATTGCTGGCACTGCCCAATTATTGTTTGTGGGTTCGATTCCCCTACGCCCTTCATAAATGGAACAGACATAACAATGGACATTTATATCATGAAAAAAGAAGCATACATAAATGAAAACACTCCCGAACTAAGGAATTGGCTAAAAGGACAAGGACTTATACCTGAAACATATCCTGATTGTTGCGATTACAATGGTCTTACTGCACCATACCCAAATTCATTTGGAGAAATGACAATGTATAAAGATGGTGTTAGGTATGAAGAGGATGATGATTTTGAGGAATTTATCATTTGTGAAAACGAAGAGATGTTTAAGAAAACCGTAATTAAATTATTAAATAGATAACATGGAAACAAAAGAAATTACTAAGACTGTTTACATTGCATATGATGGGAAAGAGTTTCTTTCAAAAGAGGATTGTGAAAAATATGAGTATTTTGCAAAAGAAATACTTTCACATATTAAGTATTTCTGTATCAGATGTAATCCTGACTTAACAGAAACAGGGAATTTTACACATAAGATATATGCGGCAGTATTCTCCAAACATTACTTTTATAAAGATATTGCTTTTGAGTGGGCATTACGTAAATTTGGTTATTTAGGAGAAAGTGTACAAGGATGGGGATTCCAACCTCGTTTTAGCGTAAGTGAAGTTTCTAAAGAAGAGTATGAAAAGTGCCCACCGACTGAATGGGGAGGCTCAAATTTAAAAAGTGATAAGATATTCCTCAGCCCTATATCGGTAGAAGAATTTCCTGAAAACATTGACTACATGAAACAATGGAATTTTAAATAAATATTTTTATGAAAACATTTTTTGAGTGTAAAATTCGCTACGAAAAAGTAGCAGAAAATGGGATGAATAAGAAAGTAAGTGAGCAATACCTGGTTGATGCGCTTAGCTTCACTGAGGCGGAAGCACGTATTATATCTGAAATGACACCGTTTATCAGTGGTGAGTTCACTGTTTCGGACATTAAACGCTCCAATTACAGCGAACTGTTCCCCTCTGAGGAAGATGCAGCCGACCGCTGGTTTAAATGCAAGCTGTATTACATCATGCTGGATGAAAATAGCGGAGCGGAGAAAAAGACTTCATGCTATATGCTTGTTCAGGCAGCCGATTTGAGAGATGCTGTAAAGAAACTTGACGAAGTAATGAAAGGCACAATGGCAGACTATGTGATTTCATCCATAGCCGAAACTGCCATCATGGATGTATATCCGTATGAAGCGGAAAATGATTCCTGCTTATCGGAATACCCAAGTGGACACAAGACGGAAGCTGTCATAGGCGGAAAGAGCGTCATTGTAGACAAAACGGGAAATTCAACTGTAGTTTTACCTGGTTAAATTGAATAAATATGTCAAACGAACAACAAAACCAAGTTCTCCATCATTGGAGAACTGGAAGCCAATCTGATTATGTGGGAGTAGAAATACTCCCTAACGGTCAGTCTATCATCGCTACAATATCCCATATCGTATGGGATGAGAATGCAAAGGTACAAGGTAGTAAGAAACCATCATGGATTGCTTACTTTAAAGAAACAAACCTTGTTCCTAAACCTATGCTGTTGAACAGTACGAACCGCAAACGTCTTACTAAGCTGGCTCAAACTGATTATCCTGAAACCATCCGTGATTTTCGTGTCATATTATGCAAGGAACTGACACGTGACCCAAGCGATGGAGGAAAGGTCTACGGATTGCGTATAGGGCGTGATGTTCCGCCACCACCACAGAAAGAGAAGATGACAGTGAACTCTGATAAATTCAAGGCTGCATTGGAAGCGTTGAAAAGTGGGAAATGCGACATTGGATACATCACGGCAAGCTATGATGTGGACGCGGAAGCTATGAAATTGTTTAACGAAGCGACTAAGAAATGATGGAAGCGGAAGAAAAAGAAAAATTATGGCTTATGAAGAGGTGTGGTAAAATCACCTCTTCCGCCATTGGAAAACTTATGGTTTCCGGGAGAAGGGAAATGACACCTTCCGAACTAGAGGTTGCAAAAAAACAGGGTGTGAAAAGAAAGACAGTTGATGTTCCTTTCGGAGATACAGCTATCTCTTATCTTTATCAGGTTGCAAGGGAAAGAAGGTTAAACAAACCATGCCGACATATATCCACTTCTGACATGGAATGGGGAAAGGATCATGAAAAAGACGCTATCGAGTGTTTTAACCATAACACGTTCTCTAGACTAATGTCTTGTGCGGATGATTTTGACGAAATTGTTTTTGTCGATAATATCTATGATGGATATGGCGATTCTCCCGATGGATATGGATTTGATGTCAATGGTAAATTATCTTATATAGCCGAAGTGAAATGCTTTACTTCTGAAAGTAAGATTGAATATTTGAGAGAAGCAACAAAGGAACAGGCGATAGAGGAATACTATTGGCAGCTAATGTCGCATTTTCTTTCCCATCCCGATGTAGATAAAATGTATTATATCGTATATGACGGCAAGTCAGATGATGATCCGTTTGATTTACGCCCAGTTAACGATCCGTCAAGACTTTTGTATTGGGAACTTGACAGATGCGATTATAAAGACGATATAGACAGGATGGAAGATAAGTTACAAATGGCTCTAGCTTATCTTTCATTCAACGAACGTGATGCAAAAAAATACCCAATAAGTAAAATTAATGACTACATTAATCAAGCACAACAAACCTAATCGTGGGGATGAAATAATCATCCCCTATCTTGCCATAGAAAACAATATCAACTTTATCATGCTTAATGGAGGTGTAGGTGACGTTGAACTTATGGACGGAACAAAATGTAAGTCAATAAGCTGCACTCCTATCAAATTTGATGATGCAGGAGATGATATATATCGTATATATGGCATAGGAAAAGAAGCATGGAAAATGGCATGGCTGAAAAGAGTACATACCATGAGTGACGAAATTGTAAAACTAAAGTTAGATTTCAATGCCAGCAATTAGCGAATTATGGATAGATTATCCAATATCTTACCGTGACGAAAAAGGAAGGTTCGTCAAAGGTCATAATTATGGATTCAAGAAAGGAAGGGAAGTGTCGGATGAGGAACGTGAAAAGAAAAGAGTTCTTATGAAGGAACTCATTAAAAAACGAAAGGAAAACGGTTCTTATCTCGGTCATAGGAACAATACAAGGGCTGTCATTGCGATAGAGGATGACACGAACAGATTCCTATGCTTTGAAGCCTGTTGTGACTGTGAGAGGAAATTAGGTATGCCACAACGTTCATGTAGTTCTTTCTGTAAGGGGAAAAACAGGCATAGATGGAGAAACTTTAAATTGTTTTACGAGGATGAATACGGATTACGTTGACGAATTTGAAAACTACGACAGGAAGTTAATCAAACTAAATAGTGACACTGCCATTTTGCTGCATATATTTAAGAAAAAGCCAAACCACCACTTCGAGGATTGGATGGTTCTTCAAGACAATGAGGAATACTTCAAAAAGGAATGTGTTCCTGATTACGAAGATGCCGCTAGGCAGTTTGTCAAGCAGTTTGAAGGAGAAGAGTGTATGGCTTTTGTGATTGCATTGAAAAACGAACTTGAAAGAATGATACAAGAAGATGAGTACAAACGAAATCAAGCTAAGGGATTACCAGGAGGTGGGGATAACCCGTCTGAGAAATGCCCTGACTAATCATAAGCACGTCATATTCTCTGCCTGTGTAAGTTACGGCAAAACGGTCATAATGAGTTTTATGGCTAAAGGTGCTGTTGAAAAGGGGAATAAGGTGCTTATCGTATCCCACAGATCTGAACTTATGACACAGACAGGGGGAACGTTGGAAAGAGTTGGCATACAGGCTGAATACATTTCCCCTAAGCACCGGAACATACCCAAAGGTCTAGTAGTGTCCGCAATGGCTCAAACTCTCCGTAGAAGGATTGAAAAGCCCGAATGGGTTGAATGGGTTAAGAGTGTATCTCTCTGCCTGATAGACGAAGCGCACTCGTCTGATGCGGATTATCTCTTTGAATCAGGTTTGCTTGATGATAAATATGTAGTAGGTCTTACAGGAACCCCGATGAGAAGTGGAAACCAAAGGCAGCTTGGCATGAACTATGAAGAAATTATAGAAACTGCCCAGATACAGGATATGATGGACCGGGGAAACATAACCAAGTTGAGAACGTTTACGGTTGATGCACCTGACTTGTCTAAGGTTAATACCGATTATCGTACAGGTGACTTCGATAGCAGGCAGATGGGGGCAGTGTTCAACAAGTCTGTACAGTACAAGGGGGTGATTGAAAACTATATGCGTATCTGCCCGATGAAAAAAGCAATCTGTTTTGATGCCACACAGGCAAATGCGATAAGGATGTGCGCTGAATTTAATGAAGCTGGCATCCCTGCAAAATTCCTCATATCAGGTATAGATAAGAATAAGCCGGATGAGTTGGCATTATATGAAAAATACAAGCATCTTACAGGAAACAGGGAACAGCTTATCAAGGATTTCCATGACGATAAATTCACCGTTATATGCAACAGTGGTATATTATCTACGGGATACGATGAAACAAGTATAGAGGTTTGCATATTAAACCGTGCCACACAATCCGTTCAGTTTTATATCCAGGCAACTGGCAGGGCTATACGGCTTCACCCAAACAAGACAGAAGCATTTCTCCTTGACTTCGGTGGTAACATATCACGGCTCGGAAAGTTTGAGAAAGAACGTAAATGGGCTTTATGGCATAACAAGGGAAAATGTGAAGGGATACAGGGAGTGAAGGAATGTAAACAGTGTGGTAAATATATTGCCATAACCGCTTCGGAATGTCCTTTCTGCGGATATGTATATCCAACCGAAAAGGAAATAAGGATGGCGGAACTGCAAGAACTGGTAGGAGATTTAAAGTTCGAGCAAATGACACCTACTCAATTTTTCCAGTATGCGGAACTTAAAGGATACAATACTTATTGGGCGATACGGCAGTTGTATATCAGAAATACGGAATCTGATTTTCGTAAAGCCATGAAAGAATGCGGATATTCCAGCAAGTTTATATGGGGTTATATTCAAAGAAACAAAAAATAACATTATGAAAAATAACTTTAATCCTTGGGAAGTATTTGATGAGATTGAATGTTCCCATAACCCGGAATATATTGTTTGCGTGTCACATCTTAGACATTACACGAATATTTTTGGCATAGACAAAAGGCTTATAGATTTTCTTGGAATGGAAAAGAATACAATCTTAGATATTGAAACATTTTGTTTTGGCGGAATGGACGTTTTCGGGATAAAAGAAAATTATGTTTCCGTAATAGAAGATTGTAAAAGACAAAGGGAAGCAAAGAAAGAAGCCTTGGCGAAAAACAGGAAATTGATAGCCATGCTAAAATTGAAACGTGAAAATATGTGCGGCGTAGGTACAAGAAAGGTGAAATTAATGCTTAATAAAAAGATAAAACAAGGAGATTTTACGGCTAAAATTTACCGTGTTGCATTGGAGATACAAGATTACAACATAAAGGCTAAAGACGCTCCATTTCCCTACTCGGGAAAGATGTACGCAAAGAAAGAAGATTTGATTGACAAACTTATCGAAATATATAACGAAAGTAAGTTATCTTTTGGGTGCTCAGAGGATAAAGGACAAAGAGTTTCTTTTATTGTGTATTTTGATCTTCCTTTAGGGAATCAAATCTCTTTTCACTCTACAGTAAAAAGGAGTATTCCTGTTTATGGTAAAGAATGGGATGGATTGGTAAACAGTACATTGGACAAGTTAGAAAAAGAAATAAAACAATACTTAAACATTTAATCATGGGAAAAAATTTACTTAACAGTGATGGTAAAATTGCCTTGTTTCATGAAGCTATAAGGCTCGACTTTAATCTGCCCAAATATGCCGTTATAGAGCAGAAAGATCCTAATCCAAGTGTAATGTCTTACGATTTCTTAAAACAATACATGGAAAGCAATGACAAGGAAGGAGTGGCGGAATTTAATCTTACCGTTTCACCGACAATGCTTGATTCTGTAAAAACAAACCAGGAGCACAAGCAAGTAAGACCCTACCTTCTTGACAGAAAACATAAGGAAAACTCATGGTTTAAAAAGATTAAGGATTATGTAGACGAATACAGAAGATCCAAGTTTGACGTAATACATTTCTTTTCTGAGGTGAAGATACAGACAGAGAACGAAATGAAGCAATACAGGGATAGGATAAAAGACTATATACTGATGCTAGGTTATGCTGAAAGATCAGGTCAATATGCCTTGAAAGAAAAACTGTTCCGAAATATGGTGATATGTAAATACGAAAGCATATTGTTCAGCAAAGGATTATACAAGGCTATATCAGAGGAAAATCTTATGAAGTTTGCAAAAGGATGCCTGAAAAATCTATGCCTTGATTATATTTCTGACTATACTAGAATCATACCATTTGACATAATTAGGAAAAAGACGGATATAGACAAATATGAAATATTCGATAACTATGTTATCCTCCATTATGACTTTGATAATAACGGAACAGATTTACCATCTGACAAGAAAAAAGAAGAGGTGGAAAAAAGAAAAGACCCTATTCTGTTTGGTGTTATTGCAGGAAGCAACAAACTATACTTCATCGGTGACTGGATTGACAAGTATTGCGATTTGCGGTTCGATGATGTGGTAAAACAATGCACGGACGATTTCTTGTCAGAAAACATTTCTTTGGATGATCTTGCAAAATAGCAATACAAAGCCTTGCAGAAACGGAGAGTATTGCTGCTGTCGCTGCAAGCATAGATACACGGTTATTGTAGATGGTTTGTTTGTTGGATACGTATGTTATATTCCTTGGTTTGAAAAACACGTTGCCATGAAGATAAGAAATAGCGGACATGACATGTGTGAAGGATTTGAGATGGTTGATAACAAACTTTAACCTTTTATTTTTCTCATATATCCCATTTCGTGATACCTTTGCCAAATACAATTTTTTTTTATTATGGCTGAGGAAAAACGGTCTGCGGAAGAAAAGAAAATGCAGAAAGATATAGTAGTTAGTTATAGGAACGAGAAGGAAGGTAAAGGATGCAGGGGGTTGCTTGTAGCATTCTTTTCCGAACTTCTCCATCCTGCTGTAAGTGGTAACAAGTCGGCTGAGTTCCGTGCTCTAGGAGCAAAAAAAAGTATGCCTGATCTTGCTTATATACATGACGGTAAGATATATGGCATAGAACTTAAAATGCCTGACAGTAACCATGACCGTAATCATATAATAGAACAGGCTGATGTGATGGCTACATATTTCTTTAGAGGATATTTTGTATGGTCTAAGGAAATGTTGTGGAATATACTTGACGCTATCGAGCGTGGTCAGCCTATAATGTCGAATACATTGCAGGTTAAGGATTACTGTTTACGTAACAGCACTACAAAAGTAAGTTTTGAAAAAATAATTAGAGAACTGTTTTAATGAAAGTTATATATAACAAAATAATACCATTCAAGGGGTACAAGTGTATAAATTTGTTTGGGGTTCTTTTCGTAAGAAAAGGATGTACGATGCGTGAAAGAGATTACAATCACGAAGCGATTCATACAAAACAAATGAAAGAGCTTTTGTATGTTCCGTTTTACATTTTGTATATTTTGGAATGGCTGTACAGGCTTACACAAAAAGGTAATGCGTATAAGAATGTATCGTTCGAGAAGGAAGCCTATGATAACGAGAACGACATGGATTACCTTAATAAAAGAGAATATTTTTCTTGGATTAAATACATTTAAATTGAGTAATTATGAATAAGATAGTTTTTGATAGAAAAGTTTTATATTCAATGTTAAACTCAGCCAAAGCCTGTCTTTCCGATACAGGTTTGACGATATTGAAATGTTTCCGTTTTAAATATATAGCATCAGAGAATGCGATAGAGGTTACTTCATACAACAACCTCAATGAGATGCGTTTGATTATTCCAGTTGTTGATTCAGACTGCAATGACGGGCAGGAGTTTGCAGTAGACGGGATAAGGCTTGTAAAGCTGCTAAAGACAGTAAAGGATTCCATTGTTACAGTAAAGATATATGATAAGGACGTAATATTCTCTTACAACGGCAGCGAAGCGTCTTTCTTTGCAGAAGATGTAGAATCTTATCCTGATATTAAAATGGGCAAGCGTGGTACCGGGATAAGGGTCAACGTTAACAGGAATGATCTGTATAGAGCATTAAAAAGAAACATTGGGTTTAATGATATCAGTGACGTTGTGACTAGCCTTAGTGGAGTGGGGATAAATTTTATTTGTTCCAATAATTGCATTGATATATGTTCATCCGATAAGATTGTATTTGTCAGAGATGTTGTAGAATGTCAGCCGGATATATCCAAGGACTTGTGCATAAATGTAATGCCTACATCGGTAAAGGAAGCGTTATCCTTTCTTGAAATGTTGTCAGAAGAAAATGTAACCGTTTCTGTATCTGATGATGAAAGGGTGATGTCTATATCTTATGGGGATTTCGGGTCTGTATTTAATTGTACGCTGATGGAGGTTAAGTTTGTAAACTACATACCATTGGTAAACAATATAAAATCAAACTTTAATTACTTTATAAAAGCAAGAACTAGCGACTTGATAGATTCCCTTTCAAGAATAAAGGTAATGTCAGATGTGTATAATATATCACATTTTGTTTGCAGGGAAGAAGATAATAAAATGGATATAACATACACAAATGATGCAGGATATAAAATTTCGGAAAATGTCGGAATTGAAGATCATTGTCAAGGGCGTTTGGATTGCAATCTGAATATTGAAAAAATGATTAACGCATTGAAGGTGTTCCCTGGGGATTATGTTACATTGGCATATACCGATCCTAAAAATAATGCTCCTATATGTATCATTAATGAAGAGAGAGATTATAAATTAATGGGCGTAGTAAACATTTTTAAGTGTTGCTAATTATTGTTTAACCTATCGAATATACAGTTTTATTATTTTTGCAACAAAAATATATAAGATATGGAAGATAAAGAAAAAACAATTCAGATTCTCGCTGAAACGATAGATAGGTTAAACAAGACTATAGAGTCACAGAACAGGCTTATTGAGGATTTAAAAAACAGACTTGAAACAATTCAGAATGAATATAGCCCTTCAATTATGACTGTAGGAGTATTGATAGAAAAGTTGAATAATACAAAGACAAGAAGTGGAAAAGTAAGATTTGAAGCATTATCAAAACATATAATGCCATATCTTACCAATCAGCTTTATGACGAGTATGATTTTAATGATGCCATTCCTACGTTCAAGGAAGTTCCATCTATTGAAAAGCCTGTAAATCGTGACATGATAGATGATATGATCAATGTTATAAAGTCAAAGAGAAAGATAAGCGAATCATCCCAAAAGGCATATCTTTTAATGCTTAAAAGAATATTGTCCGAATCAAAAGAGATGAGCAAATATATCAATGATTATATTATCTCACTGAACGTAAAATCTCCTTCAAATATATCTCTTACGGATGAAGAAATAGAATTATTCTGGAATGTCGAGCCGTTTAACGTTACAGAAAAAATAGTAAAGAAATTGTTTCTGATTCAATGCTATACTGCCATGAGATATTCCGATATTTTCAGATTGAAAGATTCTATGATGGAGGGAAATGTTATTTCGTATATATCAAAAAAGACAGGTAAGAACGTTGAGGTTCCTGTACCTTCCAAGATTATAGAAATGATAAAAGAGGTTAGATCGTTCGATAAATACAACATAGAATCTTCCTTAAAGACTACTATGAATGAAGTTCTACCAACTCTTGGATGTAGAGCAGGTATAAACAAGCAGGTATTTGTAAGACGGGCAAATGTACTTATGAAAGGCCCGAAGTACCAGTTCATCAAAACACATACAGGACGTAGAACAGCTATTACAAGATGGGCTAATATGGGAATACCAGAAGGAGAACTTAAATCTATGGCTGGTCATTCTGATATAAGAACCACGAACAGATATATTACTGCAAGCGTATCAAATAAAACTAAAAATATTTTAACGGATGGAAATTTTGGAGAATGTGCTGTCGATTGAAAAAATGAAACACCTGCAAGAACTTGGAGTGAATACAGGTAACGCATCAATGACTTGGATGTTATATCCTTATGAGGAAGGGAAACAACCACAATTATCTTTACGAGAGTGGAAAACTTTCAAGGAACCGTTCAGAAAAGAACATTGTATTCCTGCATTTACTTTTCTTGACATCTTGGAACTGTTACCAAAAGAGATAAAAACAGGAACGGATACTTATTGGATTACAATGTACTTTAGTGACAATTGTTGGCATATATGTTATTCCATGTCTGACGAGTTTGATTATTATCAAGAATTTTTATCTTATTCATTAATTGACGCATCTTATGAAATGCTATGTTGGTGCGTAGAGGAAAGATTGATACCATGAAGATAAAACGGAATAGAAATGAACGATATACTATTCAAAAAAATAAAAAGAGCAAACAGTAAATATTCTGAATACTTATTAGCTTGCGATAAAGTAGCTAAAGAAGCCCAAAAGCATATAAATTGGAACAATAACGTAGGTTGTGCCTATATGCCTGGTGACGGTCTTTGCATAGAGATTGAAGCCCATGTTTGCCCAGCTACAAGATTTTTTGAACTACCTGAGATTATCGGTAATGATATGATTGATGAATACACATATCGAATCAGTTGCATTTAATTTAAAAGGGAACATAAAGGAGGAAATATGACATTAGAGCAGATAGTAAAACAAAGTCAAGGGGAACAATATGTTTATCCCGATGTGTTTACAGATAAATGCGGTCTTGATATTATACTTTCCAATGATAAACTTCATGCCGTAAGGTCTTGGGGGTACACCAAAGGTAATCCCAAAAGGCGCGCTACGCTTGAAATTACGACATTCAGAGGCATTTCTTCCAACGCTATACATTATTACGGAAGGATAAGGATTCAAGGTGTAAATATGGAATGTGACGGAGAACCAGGACATGGTAAAATGATATTTGACAACAATATCCCATTGGCACATTATACCTATGAACTTGTGCTTAAACGTCCACTCACTAAGGAAGAAATAGACAAAGACCCGGAACGATGGGGGGATTACTACAATGAAGGCGATTTGACTAACTGTTTTAAAACAATAGAAGATGTCATTGAACTTGCAAAACAAGTCTTTCGGCTACGATTTACTGGTGAGTGGGATTTTTATGTAGAAAGCCCATATAACAAATATAGTGGTAGATTAGAAATTAACGTATAACAAGAAAGGAATGAGTAAAACAACAATTTATTATCTATTCCTAGTAGCAATGTATATGCTGCTAGGATAGATGGAAAGGAGAAATATGGATAAAGATAAATTCAACAAAGCAATAGAAATCAACTTTAAAATAGAGGAATACAAAAATCATAAGATGGCACTTGAAAATTCTAACATAAAATATGGTGGTGGATTGATATTTACATACAACAGGATGCACAATGATGTACCATTAAAGGAAGAAATTTTTGGTAAAAATTTCTTTCAGTTATATATGTATGCTTTGGATAGTAAGATAAAAGAATTACAAAAAGAGTTTGACGAATTATGATAAAGGAAGAAACCAAACAGACAGTAGAAGAAGCGGCAATAAGCTCACAATGCGAAATGGGCTGTCAAGATTGCCCTAATCATGCACAGGCATATGATGGATATTATAGTAGCAAAAATGTTAAATGTCCTTTTATATTAGGTGTCGAATGGCAGTCAAAGCAATCACCTTGGATAAGCGTTAATGAACGGTTGCCGGAAAATAACACAGTGGTTCTAACAAGAGGGGCTTATGGCTTCCTTATTTGCCAGCTTTCATCTTTGGGTGAATGGGAAACTGGAGCAAATGTTAATAAAGAAAGATTAGGCATTACCCATTGGATGCCCATTCCTTCTTTCGATGAAATACTCGAATCCAACAGGGATGTGCTAGAACGAATTAAAGAAAAAGGAGATTGATTATGGAAATAAAGAACGTAGGACAACTTAGAAAAATCATAGAGAACCTTCCCGATGATTTTGAAATAGAGATGCGTATCAGACGCAAATTGACGGATGAAGAATTGAAAAATTGCAGATACCCTTATCCTTACGATACAGAGTATTTAACTTTGGAATTTGATGATGTAGGCGTGTCTAGCAAAGTATTGTGCTTGGGTGTAACTTCTAATGAATGAACGTTAGTTCTATCGACTGGTATTATCCTGATAAGAACACTTGTACAGCGTTGAAAAGGATAGAGAATAGGCTTAAAGTTGAACTTCAGAAGCAAAAGGACGCAGGTAAGCAATTTCTATCAGATCAGGAAATAGACAGATTGATTGATAGCATACTGAAAGAAGAATAACTCTCAGAACAAGATAGATATGAAAGAATCAGATGATAAATACAGCAACCGCATTGCAGATGCTGAACAACTCACGAAAGATGTACAAGCTATTTATTCAGAAATTAAAGTTTTTGAAGATGCTTATAAAAAACAGATTGCTCCGTTTAAACAAAAAATTGCTCAATTGGAGGAATCTTTTCTGGATAAATGGTTAGTTGATTCAACAGGAATAACTGTTAGTAAAGGAATGGTTATTGAGAAGAATGAAAAGAGATTTAAGGTTCTTAACCGATATCAACAATGTCTATTTAGATATTTAGGTAATGCAAGAGTTTCAGTTTTACCTGAAGGTAAAAAGCGACCTCTTGATATTTTTTCCTCTGAATTAGTTGAATTTACTATTGTAGATAATGGCAAAAAAGATGAATAAGGAAGAATTTTTAAGCAAAAGATACGCCATTGATTTAAAGCTAAAAGAATTGAATGGAGAAAGGGAACAGATGGAAAAGGAATACATTGAATCCAACCAAGGATTTCCTGTTGGAAGCAAGGTCTGTATAACGGTCATGGCTCATAAAAGGAACAATGAAAGGATATTGGTTCCAGAAGCAAAGAAGTTAGCCTATATCGCAGATTATGAGATTGATGATAACGGAGATGTTGTTCCATCTTTAAGACAGTTGGATTACAATGGGGGTATGTCAGCAATACCTTTATTTGTTAATTTAAAGAAGGCTATAATTGAATTAGTGTAAATTAATATAGAAATGAATAAGATTAAGCTAAAAGGATTGTCCGATAAACGTTATGCAATGTCAGAATTGGTCGGTGATGCTTATCGGCTCAATTCTAACAAAATCTCCATTTTGGCGGCAACTGTTGAACTTTTGGCAAAAGGTACTCAACATCAAAAGGATGCAGAAGAAATAATAAAAGGGTGTTATCCCCAGTATTACAATGATTAATAACTGATAAGATATGAAGAAGATAAAGAAAGTAACCCGGAGAGCTTTTACTGAAAAGCAACTTGATATGTTAGAACAGTATCATTACCTATACAAGAAGCTATGGCGTATTGGTCTATCAGAGGATGAATCAGAATATTATGATTCACTTGCAGAGAAGATAAGAAAGTTTATTGTAATTGATTAATAACGGTATAGAAAGGAACTAATATGGGAAAGAATATCAAAGGTCTTGCTGGTTCAACCATCTTCACTCAAAAGATGGTTGAACAAATGAATGGCATAAACAAAAACAATAAAGGGAAAGCATCCCCAATTTATATACCAACTAAAAAACGGAAGTAATGGAAGCTAAATTTAGGATTGGAGAAAAAGTAAAAATAGCCAATCATCCAGATAAATCTAAGATTGGCAAAGAGGTTGAGATAATTAACCTCCATCATTCTAATTTTAATCCACAAAAGGGATATGTGGATGAATGGTTATACAATGTATGGGATGGTGCGAAATCTTTAGGATGGTCACCTGAGTGCGACTTGGTAATTAATAAACCTTCATAACCAATGATATATGAATAAAATAGAAAAACTGGCAGGACAATATAACGCTGCTTTTACTTGTTTGACAGTAATAGAAAGTGAATTGACCAAAGAATGTCAGAAGTACATTTCCTGGGATACCGTTCAGGTAAGCATTACTGGTGGCGGTGCTCCCATTGTAAAAGCAAGGAATGAGATAGATGCCGTTCCTTTGGAAGATTTTGTTGACTATGTGAATAAACATGGTAATATGTCAGAATCTGCCTACGGACATTTGGCTTGTATTTGATTAAAAAACATAAAATTATGGCTATCATAGGAATTGACTTTGACGGAACAGTCGTGACACATGACTTTCCCAAAATCGGCAAGGATATAGGTGCTGTGCCTATATTAAAAAGATTGGTTGAGAACGGACATAAACTTATTCTGTTTACCATGAGAAGTGATATTGATGAGGTGACTTCCGATGATTACAACATACACAAACAGGGAGGAAAGTATTTGTCGGAAGCCGTAAAATGGTTTATGGACAACAATATACCCCTGTTCGGTATAAACGAGAATCCCGAACAGCACACATGGACTACATCACCCAAACCTTATTGTCACATATACATTGATGATGCAGCATTGGGATGTCCGTTGAAATATAATGTAAACCTGTCAAACAGACCGTTTGTTGATTGGATGGAAGTAGAAAACACTCTTATAAAAAGAAAACTTATATGAAAGTAGGATTGATTGATGCGGATTTATTAGATAACGGAACCACATTCCCCAATCTTGCCATAATGAAAATGTCCATGTTCCTTAAATCAAAAGGTATCCATACGGAATTATTGATGGATGGAAACAATATTGATTCCTATGATGTTATTACCGTATCAAAGGTGTTTACATCCACAAACGAACCAAGTTTCATACATGGATATAAGGGAAGTGTGATGTATGGGGGAACGGAATGGTATATGGGAAATGCTCATGATAACAGCTTCAATGATATAAGATATAAGGATTTGCACGATCTTCCTAACACAAAACTGTTTAACGGTTTGTTATGGGGAACACAGATGCCCGATTATCATATCTATGATTCCTTTATTGAAACAATAAGGGGGAATGGTAAATTGAAGGCGTATCATTCGTCTTATACCGATTTTTCCATAGGATTCCTTACAAGGGGGTGTTTCAGAAAATGCCCGTTTTGCGTAAACAGAAACGAAAGCAAGGTATTCAAATATTCGGAATTATCCAATTTCCTGGACAGTGACAGAAAGGTGATATCACTTCTTGATGATAATTTCCTTGGATATGCAGGATGGGAGGATGATCTTACAGAGTTGCAAGCAACCGGGAAACAGTTTCAGTTCAAACAGGGTCTTGACATAAGGCTTCTTACTCCTAACAGGGCTTCAATGTTATCCAAAAGCAAATATTACGGTGACTTTATATTTGCATTTGACAATATAAAGGACAAGGATGTTATTTCAAGAAAACTTGATTTATGGAGAAGCATTACGGACAAGTCAACCAAACTTTATCTGTTTTGCGGATTTGAAATCGGTACAAGCAGAGAGTTGCTAATAAAAGATATCCTTGAACTGTTTGAAAGGATAGAGATACTTATGAGATATAAATGTCTTGGATATGTCATGAGATACAAGGATTACGCTCTTCATCCCATGTCAAACATATATGTGCAGATTGCAAGATGGGTAAACCAGCCTAGTTTCTATAAGAAAATGTCATTTAGGCAATTTTGCGAACTTAACCAAAAGGGAGTACAGAAAGAATGTATGTCCATGAGAACATTAAAATCCATGTATGACGAATTTCCTGAATACAGGAGTAGACTTGACCATTATTTTAACATGAAATATGAACAATTTTAAATTATATATCGCCCGTGACGAAGGCAAATGGGATGAAGATGTACAAAAGGCAGGAGAACTGAATCTGTTCTATGATACCCCAGAACTTCTGTTTGACATAGACAAACGAATATCATATTGGGGTAATGCTCGCAAGATAGCGAATATTTCCTCTTACATGTATCCGCAAGTCAAGGATAAAGAGTGTTATGTTTTCAAAAATCTTGAATTATACCAAAGTTTTAACTGATAATAGAGAGAGGATAGGGAATTTCCCTATCTTCTCTTTTCATATTTTCTTTTCATTTTTCTTCTTTCCACCCGTGTCATTCCCATGCTTTGAGCAATACCGAACAGTATTTCCTTTTCTGAATCGTTAAGCATATCATATACTTCTTCTTTACTCTTTCCGCTAATCATAGCCATAAAAATCTTTTTCATAATGATTTATTTTAGTTTTTTCTTACAACAATCGCAAATCTCGTCTTTTATAGGTTTTGTAAATAAAGCACCTACATATCCTGCAAGGTATCCGGCTTCTTCTGATGAAGGCTTTATGCCGTAATAGTCAATTACATGACCAATCATGTGTTGTTTTTCATGCTCCAGTGTATTCATAAATTCTTCATCAGATGTACTGTGACTGATAATAATTACAGTACACTTGTCATTTGAATATGTGACACCGTAATTATACTTTTCAGTCTTTATCTTCTCCGTTATTCTGTTTAACAAATGAAAAGGACAGCCAATATATTCCAGTCTGTATATCGCTCTTAAATAAGAGTATTTATCCACAGAATAGAATACATCAACCGTCCAATCATATTCCTCAATGTATAGTCTTTGGCGTACCATAACAATCAGATATAATCCTCCCAAGAGAAAGGTGTTCCACAGGCTATACACTTTGCGTAATACTCGTCAAGAGCACGGGTGGGGCTTCCGTCAACATCGTCAAGATAGTCTTTTACAAACATACAGGCATATTGCTCATTGACTATGGATGAACCCATATAGTCGGCACGTACCATATTCAATACATAAACCTTGTTGTATTCCACATCATTCTTCAACTCAACATTGAATTGTTTCATCAATGCTTCTACTTGATCTTTGTCATACGGGTGTATTTTGTTTCCGTTCCTGTCTTTCATTTTGGAAACGGCATATTCACATAATTTCTTAGAGAAGTTCCATCCATGTTCTGCAAGATATTTTTCCATTCCCGAAGGAAGTTTCTCATATACATCTAATCTCGTTCTTTCCATAGCTTTTGTTTTTAAAAAGATAGCCCGTAGCAAACCACTACGGGCTTAAACCAATTTAATTAGCGTCTACGTCTAGCGTAAGGACCAGTACCTTTGACCCCTCGTCTTTCTCCGTACTCATCATCATCATCCCAAATACGCCCGTCATCGTCCATTCTTCTACGCATTCCACGCTCACCGTAACGTCCATCCATTTCTTCCATAGCGTCACGATAACCTTCTTTATACGCTTTTTCTAATTCCCGGTCCATATCTTCACCTTCAAAGCTACGGCCCATTCCATATACTTTCCAACCCATAGTGTTTATTTTTTATTGTTGTTATTATTATTGTTTACATGTTGCACGTCAGGCAATTTGATACCAGAAGCAGCAAGTTGTGCAAGTATATCCTTTATCTGTGACAATTCACCTTTAAGTTCCTTCATCTCCTTGTCCTGCTGTGCCTTTTCGGCAAATGCAGGATTCAACGCTGTAAGCATCTCATCGCAGCTTTTGATTACTTTCTGATGGTATTCCACAGATTCCACAACCCTTACACTACTTATTTTCATTGCTTCTATCTCAGCATTGATGGCATCCTTGCTTTCCGATACAACCACATTCCCGCCTACTTGGGAAAAGTCTGCTATACTAAGATTGGCTGGCAACTTTTGAAAATCAAGAGTATCATCTCCAACCTTAACTTTCACATCCACAACCATTTCATTTTGCGGAAGAGGATATGCTGTATATCCGTTCTGATATTTAGGAACAGGATTTGAAACACTTACCACAGTGCCCACATCACATCTTGGGTTTTCCCCTTTATGCAATATGAAAAACTGCTGTCCTTGTCGTATTGATTGAAACATACTTATTCTAACTTTTTAATATCATTTTACAGTGCTTCTAGCCTGTGCGGCAGCAGCAGGTGCAACGATATGATTAACTACTTGAAATATCCCATTACATTTGTCGTAATAGACAAAGTATTTATTGCCTTGTGAAATTTCACTAGACGGAATCTGATCTCCCGAACCGTTTACCAAAGGAACCTTGCTTGTGGATGTTGATGTGGTATTTGTCAATGTGGTAGCTACAGAAACAAGATACGCATCAGACCCAGCAGCAGGAACATGATTTACGCTTAAAAGCAAAATACCTTGATTTGGCAATCGTCTGAACAGACACGGGTTAATACCATAGATAACCTCTGAATTTGTTGTATCTGTCGTTACAGAAGATGTCCGAACAAACGGTATCCCTCCAAAGTCAAGTCTATGTACCCCTCTGAAACGGTTAGCGTTATATCCCATCATATAAGGATTAAAAAAATAACTCATAACTTTTCCCTTTCTTTAAAATTTTACTATTTTTGCATCGGGATAGATAGGAGTGATCAGCCTATTGAAAAGGGTTCGCTAACGCCCTTCCCTCTTTTTTCTATGTTAGCATCACTAAAACTAGTTAGCAATGACAAACGAAGAATTTATTAAGAGCATCTCCTTGGAAGGAGAAATTTGGAAGGACGTAATCGGATATGAAGGATTATATATGGTTTCTTCATTTGGAAGAGTGATTTCACTAGAGAGAAAAGTTTCAAATGGGAAATCATTTAGAATCGTTCCTTTTTCTATTAAGAAACCTAATATAATCAATGACAGTCAAAATTATAAAAGGTTTGAATATCACTTATATAAAAACCATAGAGAAAGAAAGGCTATAACAGCTCATCGTCTTGTAGCCACTGCCTTTATTCCTAATCCAAATAATTATCCTTCAATAGACCATATAGATGCGAATCCATTAAATAACAATGTATCCAATTTGCGATGGTGTGATAACATCATTAATATGAATAACCCTATTACAAGGGAAAGACTTTCTGCATCTAAAAAGGGGAAATTAAATACTAATAAAAGTAAACCTGTTGTTCAACTAAAAGATGGACTTGTTATTGCCAAATATCCTTCCACAATGGAAACAAAACGAAATGGATATACACAAGGATCTGTTAGTGCTTGTTGTAGAGGAAAACTTAAAAATCATAAAAAATTCCAATGGATGTTTTTATCCGATTACGAAGCCCAATTCAATAAGTCAAAGAACTCTTAACTACACTTTAGCAATTGCAACCACAGTTGTCACCAGCAGCATAACCTGCACCAAAACCAGCCATGAACGGATAACCATATCCACAACCGCAATTTGGATTAGGCACTATATAGGATGGAACCGGGCACGGAGCCTTAAGTTGGCCAACTATATTTGCAGTCTGGGCCTGTTGAGAAGCAGCCAGAGCCAAATTGCTGTTTTCCTGACGTAACTGCTGAATTTCACGTTGCATTTCTCTCTTTTCTAACTCGCAGAATCCACTTTGGATGATTTGAGTTTGAGCGTCTATCTTACTTGACAAGATGTTAAACTGAGTGTTTGTGTTGCTTGTCAAAGTATTGGTCTGCTCTACAGTAGCCAAACGGCTATCACATCCTTGGCGTTCAATAGCTGTACGGATATCGCAGCAGCAAGAAGCAAGCTGAGAACCGATAGCTGCACTATTGGACTGAATTGAGTTGATGATCTGTTGAGAGGAAAGACCTACCTGGTTACCAACTTGCTGAATCTGTCCTTGAATCTGACAGATAGCATTTTGCAACTGTTGAGTAGAGCAGTTCAAAGAACTAGCCAACTGGTTGATAGCTGTTCCGTTTCCTTGAATAGCGTTCATCAACAATTCACGTCCTGCTTCATTGTTCAATTGAGCAGGGATTCCGTTTGCTCCATTGCCAAACCCGTTACCGAATCCGTTACCACCCCACAGGAAGAAGAGCAGGATAATCCAGATCCAATAGCAACCAGCACCACCCCAAGCGTCTTGATTTCTGTTACCATTCATCAAGGCTGCTACAAGATTGGGGTCTAATCCTTTATTCTGCAACAGTGCAGGAATCATTGACATAATACCTGCGCTTTCTCCAGCGGCAGGATTGTCGAACATAAAAATTTTGTCTGAACCCATAATATTGTAATTTAATGTGTGTGTATTATAACTCCCGTAAAGACTGTGCACTCATCTTTACGAAAGTAAATTCACAACATGGGTGGTCTAAACAAAAATAAAAATTTCGTAGTATAACTTATTGTGTTTCAGATAGTTTAAACTTGTTAAAATAAGTTATTTTCTTGTATGTTGCTTTTCCTATTCGTATATTAGCGCAATAATTTTAAAATAGAGGAATTGAAGATGAAAGAATTAAAAAAATGGAATAATAATCCAATAAAGATTACGTATTTAATACCTAGTGGAAACAAGTACGCTTATATAAAATTAGGTGACACTGTTGATCTGATGAACGGAACATATAAAATAACCGCTTTGGATAATGAAGAAAACATTTTCCAAGCGGTTAATATGGAGAATAAAGATGATTGTGTTATAATGTATGCGTATGAGGTTGTATAATTTCCCTAGCTTTTAGTCTTGTATTTGCCCCTTGACTTCTTTGGACGTATAAGCCCGTTGTTTTTAAGAGCATCCAATGTTTCTTTCAAATAAACGGGTTTTGTCATTCCTTGTACTCTAACGGGAGATAATAACGGTTGTACGGGATGAAATTTAGTACCTTTGTATGTAAGCCTTGCAAACTCGGTATCACTCACATCAAGATACTTTATGGCATTTTCTCTATCAAAATAAGACGGTATGATAGTTGATTTGTTTATTGCGTCAGTAAGGAAGTTGAACTGTTCCGCATCAACATTCGAGTTTCCGCTTTTCAATGCTAGAGATATCCCGTCAAGTAAGGAAGCTAATATAGTGTTATAATTCATGCCCATGACTTACTCGATAGATGATATGTTTGCTGTTCCCGTAACACTCACCTTGCTTCCTGGTGTGACTGAAAAATATTCCACCGTTCCTGCCGGGAGAAGCATTCCTGTTGGTGCTATTCTGCTTGATCTGCTTTTCGTTTCCTGTACCAATGAGATACGGCATCCATCCGATGTTGCTACTCTTATAAGGTTTGACAATGCTGTGTATTCATTGTCGGTAACATCTTCGGATGCTGATATTCTTGCAGCTACGATACCTTTTAACGCTTCATCCTTTGAAGCGTTTTTGGTGGAGAAATATCCACCTATCTGTTGTTTGTCATTGTTTTCCATATCCTTTTAAGTAAGATTGTTTCACACTTTCGGCAAACTCGTTCAGCTTTACATAATCTGGGTCAAGTTTGTTTAAAATACCTTTTCTGAGAGCCGCTTCTTCCTCACCGTTTGGAAATTCATCCTTTATGGCGGCATCTACCGTTTTGTCGTATGATACAGGGTTCTTTACACGCTGTACATCGGCTTTCCACTTTTTGACGAACTTTTCCTGTACAATATTTCCCATATCGTCCGTTTCGGGTTCGTCAACTTGTTCAATGTTTAAATGAACATTGCTATATCCAGTGCCTAAATCAAAGATAAAGGCAGGCTTCTCGTCAAAAATCAAACCTCTTTCCATAGTTTAAATATCTAATGTTCCATCAAAATAATAACCCCTATTGAATTTTATGACAACATCTTCCAAAGGTAAAAGACTTTTGTCTACTTGGGAAAGGAATGCTCCTAATGTTTCGTATCCGCCTTTCACAAAGCATTTTTCTCCTTTGAACAGTATCTGCATTCTTACCCATGTACTATTGTCCTTCTTTGTAGATGGTCTTACATCAAAATCAAGAATGTCTATATGCTCATCGACAAGTTTGTCTATCTTTACATCCTTTCCGTCAAACTTTCTTGACACTCTTATATTTAAGTCACTAATCTTTGTCATGTGGCTATTATTATTAACTAAAACTTTATTAATTAAGTTTTTAGAATCACAGTGCATCAACATACCCATATAACTCGTAATTGATTTTGGGTTATTACGTTTTGACGCAAAGTTTTTCTTTATTCTCTTTCTTATTTTGGTATGACCGGGAGTAAAGACGAATCCACCGAAATCTATTCCTTCTGAAACGGGGAATATCCTGTAATTTTTCTTCATCTCCAGTTTCTTTTCATACCACAGGTAATTTCTTATCCTCCACAGCCATTCATGCAACTGTTTCTTGTCGTGGGATAATATCACCATATCATCGGCAAATCTGAAATAATGCTTTACTTTGAACTGCTCCTTTATAACATGATCCAAAGACCTTAATACCAAATGGCTTCCTATCTGAGCGTCAGGATTGCCAATAGCCAGATCTTTGTTGCTGTAATTAAGCGTATTCATAAGCCATAACGTATCCCTGTCTTTCAAGTCTTTGCTATATGCCTTCTTGTAAACGCTGTGTCTTACGGACGGATAAAACTTCTTAATATCCATTTTCAAAACGTATATTTTTCCGTTTTTGTCCATTTCAAGCAATGTCCGTTTCATCTTTCTCACAAGGGAGTGCTTTTTAACCTTACTTGTAATACCCCTTTTGGGCAGACAGTTATATGAATCAAGTGTAAGGCTTTTTGTCCATCTGTCCATCATGGGTATCAAAAGGCTGTGCTGGATAATCCTGTCCGGATAAAACGGGAGTTTGTGTATCTCCCTTACCTTTCCTGCATCAGTCACTTTCTCTATCACCTCATACTTGCTTACATGGTATGATTTGTCTTTGAGCATCTGATAAACATTCTGATGATATTCATCCTTATGTTTCTCATAATCCCTCACACCCCTGTGATTTCTCTTTCCTTTCTTTGCCTTTTCAGCAGCAGAGATAATATTATCCATACTGCCTATCGTTTCAAAAATATTATTCAATCTTTTCATCTTACGTGCTTTTCTTTGTCCGTTGAGCCAAAGATAACTAACTTTCCATATACCTACAACTGTAAATGTACTAATAAGTTCCCATCCTCAAACAATGGGTTGTCTTGACATTTTTCATCTTCCTGACGAGGCTTCTGTATAGCAGTAATTTTTTTAGCACGTTAGCTGCCACCGATGTTCGTGTTCGCGTTCGAAGGATCATGGTTCAAATTACCATTCCGCAGAGAACAATTGTCGTTGTTCGACTTACCACCAAAGTAAACACCACCATTCTACAGACCGCCTTTTTTCAACTAACCGCCTTTGACAGACTTATTTAACTTTGCTGACGCATTTGGTTAGATTTTTAATTATGCAAACTTAAACATTATTAATATATTTTGCAAGTTTTGGGAGGGGGATTTTTCACTTCGTGAAAAATTAGGGTTGGGTTATTGTACAACGAAAGCCGCCACCGATGTTCGAGGACGCGTGCGAAGGAGCACGGCGCAAAGAACCAGACCGCAGAGAACAATAGGCGTAGGCCGACTCACCACCAAAGCAAACACCACGCCTTCCAATCTTACCCGAACCTGCATTTCCCGTAAACCAGTTGTAATGACATTCCCCCGTGTGAAGATTGCTTCCATTGACCTCTCCAATGAGCGAGTTCTCAAAGTTCTTCGTTATGTATCCTTCACCTCTAGCCATAGAACCGACAAAATCATACGTATTCTCAAATCCATAAGATTCCCCTGGATTCTTATCTGCGGCTACATTGTCTGTAGTCAGATTGTTTACGTCATAGGTCTGATAAATATCTATGGACGTAGAATCGTGCATGACACAATCTATCCCACTGTACCACATCCATATATCTCCCCAACCGGCAATACGTCCGCGAATGATAGGTTGCGTGAAGCATATTTCTATTTCACGGTCTGTCACTGCCGCATTATCCGGGATACTCCATCCGCTGGTAACAGTTGCAGTGACAAACTTGGCTACGATACCCGACATCTCCCCGTCAGCCAATCCGTTATGACCTTGGAAGTTGTAGTATTTGTATTTTGTGCTTTCATATTCAAACTCGGTGTCGGGAGAGACATTGTGTTCCTTTGCGTATGACATGGCAAGCTGTGCTTCAAACATCTTCATGCAAGGACGGTAGTTGTTTATGAGTTGTGAAAAATTGTAAGCAGTTCCTGTTTCTGATGCTTTAAATCCTTGCCCGTTCAACTTGTAATACACATAGGTCTGACCGTCCGCCTTCTTGAACCTGACGCCTGTCATTTTTCCCCAGCTTGACGCATCGGGGGCTGAATCGTTGGATGATATTCCTTTTCCGCAAACAGACTGTGAGTGCAGGTCTTTTGTCCTGAACTTAATGAACAGAAGCGTGCACCATACTTCAAGGTCAAGGGCGAACGCATTGGCGTAAGGATAGTTCTTTGTCGTATCTCCATTTTTGTTTCTAGCATACTTCTCAAAATCAAAACGTGATTCACTTGTTGTAGGCCACCCGTTTCCTTCCATTATGTTTACACCTAGATTTCCTGCTGACGCTGAACCCTGTATTGTATAGTCTATAATAGATCTCTGCTTTCCTTCCTTTATTGTAGAATAACCGATACTCATTCCGAACGGTTTTATCTCTATGGCCGTATCGTCACCGTATGTAAATGGAGCATCACCGACAAGCCTTCTTTCATACGTATCATCCGTTCCTCCGTTAATTACCCAGAAAGATTTGGTATTTACAAGCATAATATCGCTTCCATCATCTTCTACTTGTCCTTCTATTTCGGGCGCATAAGTTGAAGAACTAGTTATTACAATATTTGACGGGCTACCATCAGCCATTTTGAAGAAATTGGTCTGGTCAAGAAATCCGACCACCTTACCGTCCTTTACCTTTGCCACACGGAAAGAGTTGAGGATAGGATGTGATGACTTGAACTCTTCCTTTCCTATCCATGTCTGAAATACAGGGTCTATCTGTCCTCTTCTCATCTCCACTCCATACATATTACCCTGCTGCATCTTTATCTGTTCGAGAAGCGTTTTGTAGTCATTGGTAAAGTCGTTTGTGGATAACGCCTTACCGTCCACCTTGTCCACTTTCTTGTCAAGGGCTGATCTCTGTGCGGTGGATACGGGCTTTTCGGCATCGGACGTATTGTCCACATTTGACAGACCTATATTGTCTTTCGTTATATTGACATTGCCCGTCCTGTAAGACTGTTCGGCATTACCTTTCACACCTATGACGGTATTCTTCTGTGCGCCTTTCTCTATCCCGTCAAGTTTATCTTTCAACTGGGTAGTAAAGTTATTGTCGGTATGCACATAGTTTTCGTCCTTTACCATGCCCTGTCTTATCTTGGACACCGTGACGGATTTGTTCTGTTTAGGGCTTCCCGTCACACATGGTATCATCTCTTCTCCCGTAGCGGTTTCAACGGGAGGCATCTGTGAAATTTTAAGATTATCTTCCATTTTTTTATTCCGTTAATATTAAACCATCGTTTTCAAGCAATATGCTGTATCCATTTTCAGTGATTACGGTATTCCGAAGAACCTCTAGCGTTATCCTTGAATCAGCAAACTTCCATGAATTGTCAGAAAACGGCATATACCCGTCTTTCTTTACAGACAGCGACATCGTGCTATTTGCCATACCCCGTACTTTTACTGTACCGTCAGACAACGTTTTGTATTGTACACCTCCCACCGTGACCGTTGCGTCCTGTATGGGTGAGCCTGATACGTCCACCACCGTTATCGTTACGATAGCCTTCGGTATATAGTAGTCAATCAAATCCTGTTCGGTGAATCCGTCATTCTGTTTGGTGGGAACGGAATCGAAACCGATGGAACCGTAGAAAGCCATATTCATATAAGATGAACCATAGCTATTAAAAAACATTATGCTGTTATTACCACCATCAGTAGGATTAACGATTGTTACTATTTGCTTTTTATTTAGCAAATTATTTGGAACCTCAGCTTCATTTAATATACCATCCAAATAAGTTACACCACCTGTATTTCTAAAATTGTAGGCTGTAATGTTAGATTGTCCGTATATAGAAAAGCTGTCTTGAGCATACCAAGTCTTATATAACCTCAATGGATTTGCTGTCATAAACAACACCTTAACGCCCTGTTGCAAGTTCTGCACCTGCCCGTAATCATCCACTCCATCAGTTACTAGGGCATTAGGGTAGACTTCCTTTAATTCAATAATTACATCTGTATTAGGGTTGCTATAATCATCCGCATATAATTTAAATCCATATGGCACAGCCACATCACCCGAACCAAATTCATATTCTCCATCTTCATATATAGACTTGTCCGATGGAGCCACATCACCCGAACCAAATTCAAGTCTGTAACCACTTTTCATCCCCGTAACAGTAGCTTTAAATTTAACCTTAACTAAACCTGTAGCAGTGTACAATCCACTACTGGAGCCTTTAAGCATGGGGTTATATGTGTGGTTATTTATAATGTTTCCATGTTGAGGTGATGAAATCCATATAGAATTATCGGAGAAATTAGTTTCATACCCTCCCACACCGCTCATTGCAGCAAATAGGAAATTGTTCAATTTAAGCGGTCTGTTGTTTCCACTGAAATCCTGCAAGTAGGGATTGGCTTTCAGTATCTCGTTGGTAGGAACGGATTGTCTTGTAGGAATTTCTTCTACCACAATATTACAATCCACATCACTTACATTGTCACCTGCTAAATAAAATCCGACATATCTTGTTGATGTAGCTGTATTAGTGTACGAAGCAATATCATATTCTCCATCAGAGGTTATCTTATTACTGTAAAAACCGCTCTGTATTGTAAATCCTTTAGGTAGTCCTGTTACTCTTATCTTATAAGAATCAATAGTAGATGATGAAGCACACGTAATCTGCCAAAAGTCCCTGTTGGTTGTGGTAGGTGTATGTGTTATGGTACACTTGTTTATAGTGGTATCATATTTCAGCTTACCTCCATCGTTTATAAATTGGTTTGCATAAGTAACGCCAGGAATATAAACATCCACAGGCTTTGACATATCGTACCAGAATACCATGTGTTTTGGTATCCATTTTTCTATCACCTTGTTTATATCGGTTTTCCCTGTTCCTGCCGACTTGACAAGTCCAAGTTTTCCTATGTTAAAAAGCCCTATCTTTCTCATATTTCTCCCATTTTATTCCACTCTAGCCCATTCCTCGGATAAAAGCAGCTTCTCAAACTCTCTTGTGCCAGTGTCGTATGTGTCGTAAGGGAAAGGGTGTTCCGTTCCGTCATCAGGTAACGTCATAGGCATCACTTCCATAACCTTCTCGGTATGGATCATATAATACAGACCGTCTGTCGATTGTCTGAAAACGGACAGATCATCTTCCGAAAACATAATTTCGGCATCTATTTTTGGTACTATGGAAAACTGCATGGCATGAATTTTATCTACTATCGCAAAGATAGTTAAAAAAAAGTTAAACGTATTGGTTACATATGGATTTATGTCGTATATTTGCTGAAAATTTAAAAAAAATATACCGATGAATGTATTAAGCCTTTTCGATGGAATGTCGTGCGGACAAATAACACTTTCCGAACTTGGCATTCCTGTAGAAAAATATTATGCGTCCGAAGTGGACAAATTTGCCATAAAAGCAACTATGCAGAACTTCCCTGACACCATACAACTTGGTGATGTGAGAGAACTTGAAGTAAGCAGACTGGATAAGATAGACCTGATAATCGGAGGATCTCCATGTACGAACCTGTCCATGTCCGGCAAGAGAAAAGGGCTTTCAACGAAAGAAGGCATGGAGGTTTTAGACTTGCAAACGTATCTTGAATTGAAGGAGAACGGTTTTGAGTTTGAAGGGCAATCCTATCTGTTTTGGGAATACATACGTATATACCACGAACTTATTGAACGTGGTGACAATCCCAAATTCTTCCTTGAAAATGTGGAAATGGGAAAGAAATGGGAATCGGTGTTCAATGAAACAATAGGGAGGAAAGGAATACATATCAATTCCGCACTTGTATCGGCACAAAACAGAAGGCGCATATACTGGACGGATATTCATGACGATATTCCACAGCCGGAAGATAGGGGTATATTGTTAAGGGATATCCTTGAAGAAGAGGTTGATGAAAAATATTTCTTGTCTGACAAGATGATTGAATGCTTGAAGGGCAGGGTAAAGGTGGATAATGATCCGATATGTGTTGCGATGCGAGGGCGTGAATCAGCCTGCCTTACTTTAAAAAGAACCGAATATGGAAAACAGATAAGAAAGGAATATGAAGCCGGGATTGTAAAAGAGCAGAGAAAGAACATCCAACAGCTTGAACCTAGGGAAGATGGAAAAACCAATTGCCTTACAACAGTACAAAAGGATAATCTGATAGTTGTTTCGGGAACGATATGTGGATTTGGAGGGAGGCATTTCCGTGAAATAAAATCTGGTAAATCATGTACACTGCTGGCAAGGGCTAGAAATGATGGAAGCACACAACCATGCGTTATAATTGGTACTCCTAATATTGCCGATATTACAATTCCAAACAAATATATAAAGAAAAATATACGCAGTATAGACGATAAGGCTCATACATTACTTGCTACATCACACAAGGGAGCAATGGCAAACGGTATGACGCTAGTTGATAACGGTAATTTATATATTAGACGTCTTACCCCAACCGAGTGCGCACGGCTTCAAACTATTCCCGAATGGTATATATGGGATGGGATATCCGACGCACAGCGTTACAAGATGCTTGGAAACGGATGGAACATAGAAACAATCAAACATATCTTTAAATATTTGAAAAAACAATGAATGTACTAAGTTTATGTGACGGGATAGCTTGTGGACGTATTGCACTAGAGAGAGCAGACATAAAGGTAGACAAGTATTACGCAAGCGAAATAAACGAACCGTCTATCAAGGTTGCACTGGATAATTATCCCGATATAATTGAATTGGGTGATATAAAAAATTGGAAAGAATAGAAGATAAAGATTCTTTAGTATTATCAGGAAGTGTACCAAATGGTATATCAAACAATATATATGAAACAATTTGTCAAAAACTAAAAAATAA
>ENA-OOZX01000182-OOZX01000182.1-human-gut-metagenome-genome-assembly--contig:-NODE-182-length-68250-cov-3.691898_pt1 | contig 68250 bp, 85 predicted proteins | sample MGYA00241048_ERZ501412 | MGnify/ENA primary metagenome ERZ501412 (study PRJEB25962, sample SAMEA2042518) | human gut metagenome | biome: human gut; feature: human-associated habitat; material: faeces... | reverse complement strand
GAGGTGGTATAAGCGTTTCTACCCTGAGATAACGGGGGGGGGGCAAACGAGACAAAGTGCAAGGATTTAAGATGGCACTATATAGGCAATTGTGCCGGATACCATAAGTAAAGGAGTACGATCAGACAGCTTGGTTCTTTACCTGAGGGATTCTTCAAGTAACTGTTAACCAAGCAATCAATACCAAACATATTTTTTCAGGTTCTTTTAAATGTAATTTCTCAAATATTAGATTTAGTTTTTTACAATTTTCCAAATCAAAAAACGAAGAATCACAAGACTTTATAAGATCGGGCAAAAGATAACAGATCAGCGATCAGAGATAAAGGCGTTGTATCAGGTAAAGAACCAAGCTGTCTGAGAAAACGATATGAGATATAAAGAAAATTTCAAGAAAGGAATGGTCCGGCTAATCATCTCAACAGGGATAAGCTACAAGAAGCTGTCAGAGCTGACAACGATCAGCCAGCCAACATTGAAAAAATGGGATGATGAATATCGGCAGGAGTGTCTGGATGAGAAGAAAAGAGAAGTTGAGAAACTAAAGAAGCAGGAAGAAGAGAACATGAGATGCACGGCGTGGCACCAGTATGGATCTGGTGCAGGTCGATATGAATGAGGTATCAAAATGGGAAAATTAGATAAAGAACAAGAAGCAAGAATGGCAGGAATGGCATATGCGTTAGGTATTGCAGAAAAAAAGGGAATTGATGGATTAAGAAAAGAGCTTCAGATGCGAGGAGCATTGAGAGTTGGACTTCTGATCGACAACGACAGATTAGACAAAGCATTTGAAATCCTAGCAACAACACTCTATGGAAACATCATGACAACAGCATTATCAGCACTGGCAGATAGCGAAGGCTTTGGAGAAAAGAGACTTCGAAGATTCAAAGAAGCATATGATCATAAATCCGTGTGCCTAGTATCTCTGGATCAGTACGCAGAACATTTTGTAACATTTGAAGACATGGCAATTGATTTAAAGAAACGTTATAACATCGACATGAATGCAGAAATGATTGCATCAAACCAGGAAGTGATCGATAAAGGGCGAAGAGTGTTACCGAATGTGATTAAGTTATTGGAGCATGAGAATCAACACGAGGCAGCAGACGTATTAAGAGAACATTTACATGAGGCGGTGGCAGTATGGTAAACAAGAAAGAATTTAAAGGCTACATCTGTGAGATCGCAGGCAAGCCAATTAAGGACATGAAGTTATGTCCAGACAAGCAGGAGAAGCTAAGGGTTCGTATCAAGTGTGATAAAGGGTGTGTTTGGTGTGAGAAGGAGAAAGAACATGAATGTGATTAGAATAAGTGAACGAAAAGGTACAGAAGCAAGAGGAACTTGCACAGAATGTGGCAAAGAATCACGAGAGGACCAAGAAATGTTAAAAATAAGATTCGAACATTATGGATCAAGCATTTTCTTGTGTGAAAGATGTCTTAGAACTTTGCATCATGTTATTGGAACATGGATTAAGGAGTGAAAAATGTGTACATTACAATTTAATGTAGATGGAGAATTTATAACGGATCTATCAAGAGAATGGTTTTATGTAGAGGGCAAGGGATACGACAAGTGCATAGAGCTGTTAAACAGTTGCATGAGTGGAACTGATGAAACCAAAGACCAGATCAGAAGGCATGCGGAAGATCTTTTACTTGGACGTGCAGCGTTAAAAGGCAGCACAAGAGAAGGTTCTTACCATCTGGAGATATATGGACCTGAAAGCGAAGAAAAAATGCCGGAATATATGAACGTATGGGATATTGTGGGAGAGCAAAAGAAAGTTAAAGATGAATTAGAACGGTATAAAATGCGTTGGAACGTTGCAATGAAAATCATTCCTAGATATCTAAAAAAGAGAATTGCTGATGAATTTGATGAAGAGATTACAGACCCACAGCCGGTAGTATCAAGAGAGTTAGATAGTTATATGAAAAGAATGCTTGATACAGAGGAACATACAACCAAAGATTATGGCTGGTTAGAACCAAGCGGAAAATTCCATGCGGTAAAATGGGGAGATCATCAAAAGTGGGCTTATGAGTATTTAGAAAGTAAGGTAAAAAATGACGAAGAATATTCAAAGCTGCCGAGACTTTATGAAGCTGGGGATGTATTGACAAAAGAAGGCTGGGTACTTCTTCATAACCCGTCGCAGGGCATTGCAATAGCAACAAGAAATCCATGCAAAGATTATACAAAGGCACAGAAAGAGTTTTTGTTTGAATATTACATGGAAAGAAACTGTGAGAAAGAAGCAAATGATGTTTGGAAAGAATGAAATTGTTAAAGAAAGTTAAGGAAGTGGAGAAAATGGGAATTAAAAATCTAACAGAAGCAGAAGAAAAAGAGTTTTACAGACTTGTTGAGAAGATAAATGGAGAAGAACCAGATAAGGAACAGGATGTAAAGGTAAAGAAACCAATATATGGGCAAGAGTATTTTTTTTCCAATAGTCATGGATGGGTTGAATGTGATACGTGGCGAGATAGAGCTGTAGATAACAAAAGATGGGAACTTGGAAACGCCTTTTTGATAAGAGAGAAAGCGTTATTTGATGTAGAAAAAAGAAAAGTAGAAGTTGAGCTTGAACGGTATGCAAAGGAGCATAATGGTCCGATACGCAGTGATAGTTTTTACCTTTTATATAACAATGAAGATGATGGAAAACTTGATTATGATGTGTGGAGCGTTTGTAAACCACAGGGAGGGGTGCAGTTTGCATCAAAACAACTTGTATTTGATGCAATCGAAGCAATAGGAAAAGACAGAATCCTTAAGTACATCTTTGGGGTAGAAAGCGAGGGAGAGGAATGAATTTTACAAAAGCGTTCGCAGTATTTATGCAAATTGATTCAAAGGAGTTTACGGAAGATGAAAAATATGAAGCAATACAGCAGATGTTAGATGCAGCGACAATAAACAGTATCACAAAAAAGCAGGTGTTAAATGTAGTGTCATGGTTGTTCGATAAGCAACAAAAATATAGATGGCACGACTTAAGAAAGAATCCAGATGATCTGCCAGAAGATAATAAACAAGTTTTAGTTTCTATAAAAGATGGGTGCATTCACAGAACATGGCATGACTCTCACGGATGGAGAAACCGTAACAGTAAAATTAGATATTATAGCGATAAAAGTGTTTTGGCATGGCGAGAGATTGAAGAATTTGAAAGCGAGGAAGAATAATGGATAGAGGGGTGTTAAGAATATGATTATTGGATTTATAAGTGGATTATTTATCGGAGCAGTTGCAGGAGTGACATCACTGCCACTCTGTGCCGCAGCGAAAGAGAGGGATGAGTTATGACAATAACAGAGAATCTTACAGGTGTCGTGAAAGAGGAACCAAAGACAATAACAGAATTTTTTGATGAAATAGAAAGCAACATCTGTGATAACTATTGCAAGTATCCAAGCGAAATAAAAGACTATGATGAGCTGATAGAAACAGTATGCAGCAAATGTCCGCTGCGAAAGTTGAACTAATTATTAGATTAGTTGAAATATTAGTTGAAGAATAAGTCGAAGGAGTTGATACATAATGGCATATAGAGATTGTCCGTGCCTAAATTGTAAAGATAGATCACACGGATCAAAGAGAGTTGCTTGTCAGACAGGATGTGAGAAGTATCTGTCCTGGAAGGCAAAGGAACAGGAATTAAGAAGAAAAGAGAAAGAATCACGGCCTTATTACTCAAATGCAAGAAAAGCGATCATAAGAAACCGCCAGATGAAAAGAAAGAGCGGTAGGCAGATATGATTGATCCATGCAAAGCCTGTGCAGAGATAATCTGCATGGGCATTTGTGCCGATCAGGTGCAATACAAACAGGAGTACCAGGAGATGACAGATCGGATAAGGCAGCAGATAATAAATCGTAACAGGAGGGGAGAACGTGGACAAGAACGTACTGATCCAATACACAGACATGATTGAAGAAGTAAAAGATATAAGAAAAAGAATCTTGCAAACAGAGAAGCAGATCAGCAGGATTGAGGAAGAAGGAACCGTAAAAGACACAGTAAGCGGTGGCATGGGTGGAATACAGCACTTTGTTGTTGAGGGTATGCCAGTACCAGAGTTAAGACGAAAGAAGCTGTTGCTTAATAAACGAAAAGCTATATTGATCGAAAAAGAAAATGAACTTCTGGAACTCATGAATCAAGCGGAAGAATATATAAATAGCATTGAGAAGAGCGAATTGAGAACTATTTTCCGACTGTATTATATCGATGGAATGACATGGACGCAGGTTGCCCACAGAATGAATGCTATGCATCCTAAAAGAAAGATTGCGTACAATGAAAAGAACCTGCAGAAGAGAAATGAAAGATTTTTTGCAGAAAATGAATAAATGTCGCTCACTGTCGTAGGAAAAAGGTTTAATATATAAGCTAAGGAAAAATGATGAATGAATATTCATAATTAGTCCTCTTCTTTTTACTTAATGAATGAACTCGGGTGATCTTCGGACCCCGAGTCTTTTTATGCCTAAATTTAGAAAGGAAAGAGATATGAATTTTAAAGATGCATTTGAATTAATGAAAAAAGGTCATAAGGTAAAACTTCCATCCTGGAGCGGATATTGGTACTGGGACATAGAAAAGCAAACAATTATGATGCAGTGCAGACCGAAAGACACTGACAAAGGACAGGGAGATTTATTGGACATTAGAGAAACACAGAGAGTTGAGTACACACTTTCTAACATCTTATCCGATGAATGGGTAATCGCAAACGAAAAGAACTGCCCTGTACTTGGTGGAGAAGCTACATTTAGCTTTGAAGATGCTATCAAGTACATGAAACGTGGATTAAGAGTTACAAGAAAAGGATGGAATGGAAAAGGAATGTATCTATTCAAATCACCAAAAGTAGGGTGCCAGATGTATAAGCAGTATACAGGAAAAGATATCAATGATCTGCAAGAATTTATTGTTATGAAAGCAGCAGACGATACACTGGTCCCGTGGTTAGCATCGCAGACAGATCTATTGGCAGAAGATTGGATGTTTGTAGAATAAGGAGATATTAACATGAAAAAGAAATTTCTAGTAGCATTGTTAGGATTGGCGATTATTGGCGGAACATTAACTGCATGCACAGAAGCAGATAAGGTATCTAGCAATGTATCACAGGAAGCAGATAATTTTAATGTATTGCGCAGATTTGCAGTGATCAATACAAGAACAGATAAAGTAGAATTTGAACTAGTTGGAGCATTTTCATTAGAAACAGACAGCAGCAAGAAAGTAAAACTTATTGTAGAGACAGAGGATGGAACATATAAGAAACATATCATCGGCATGAATCAAGACAGTATGTATGTGATCGAAGATCTTGGCGGAGCAAAAGTTAATAAGTACAAATATGAAGTGAATTATATTCCAGAATCCATTGTTCCATTTACAGTAAAGAGTAGCAAATAAAGAGAACAATACGTAAGAAAGGAGTGAGCCTAGATGGCATTAACAGAAAAAAGAAAGCTATTTGCTGATGAATACCTGATAGATCTGAATGCATCTCGGGCTTACAGAGTTGCATATCCGAGAGTAAAAGACGGAGATACAGCAGCAGCTGCCGCAAGTAGATTACTAAAAATTAAAGATGTGTCTGAGTATATCAGTGTTCGAATGCAGGAGCGGAGCGAAAGAACAGAAATCACACAAGATCGAGTGCTTAATGAATTAGCATCGATTGCCTTTGCAAAAGCTACAGATTACGCCGAGGTCCAAGATGGACAAGTGATTATAAAAAATACTGCAGATTTATCCGATACGATGGTAAGAGCGATCGCAGGAATTAAAGAAGGGCGCAATGGCGTAGAAATTAAGCTGAATGATAAAGGGAAAGCATTAGAACTGTTAGGAAGGCACCTTGGAATGTTCAAAGACCGCATGGAAGTATCTGGTCTGGAAGAAGAAAAATCCAAACTTGACGATTTGATCAATCAGATGCGAGGTGGGTAAATGAGCGATGAACGTCTGCTGCTGTCAGAAAAGTACAAAGCATTTATCAGATGTGATGCACCAGTAGAGTTCCTGGAAGGCACAACGGCAGCAGGTAAAACGACAGTAGGTCTTTTCAAGTTCATGCTTAAGGTAGCAGAATCTCCAAAGAAACTGCATATCCTTGCAGCGAAAGATACCGGTACCGCAGAAAAGAACATCATCAACAAAGACCTTGGTATCATTGATGATTTTGGGCAGTTAGTCGAGTACCACGGAAACGGGACCAAAGACGATAAGATTCCGCATCTTCTGTATCACACAAGCAAAGGCGATAAGGTCATTTATGTACTTGGATATGGAGATAAACAGAAGTGGCAAAAGGCATTAGGTGGTCAGTATGGCTGTCTATACATTGACGAGATCAATACAGCAGATATTGACTTTGTGCGAGAATCAGCGATGCGTTGTGATTACCTGATGGCAACACTAAACCCTGATGATCCGGCACTGCCGATCTACAAAGAATATATAAATTGCTCCAGACCACTCCCAGAGTGGGAGCAGGAAACACCAAAAGAAATAAAAGATGAGTTGAAAGAAGAACCAAAACCTAACTGGGTCCATTGGTTCTTTTCTTTTGTTCATAATCTGGGATTACCAAAAGAAAAACTAGACAAGATCATTGCCAACACTCCGAAAGGAACGAAGATCTGGAAGAATAAGATTGAAGGGCTAAGAGGAAAAGCAACAGGTCTTGTCTTTTCGAATTTTGACCGGAAACGACACGTCAAAACAAAGGCGTGGTTAAAGCAACAGCTAAAAGATGGAAAGATCAAGATAAAAACCATCACTGCAGGTCTGGATACTTCTTACTCTTCTGAGTCTGAAGATACGATCGCTATGATTTACCAGATCATCACAGAAGATCGCAGAGTGATCACAGTAGATGAGAAGATTTACAGCAATGCAGATCTGACAATTCCACTAGCACCATCAGATACGGTGCGAAACTTTGTAGACTTTCTGGAAACAAACCGTAAAGAATGGGGATTCGCAAGAGATGTATTCATAGATTCTGCCGATCAGGCAACGATCACAGAGTTAAACAAACACAAACGTCTGCATGGCAGTGCGCATAATTTCATTCCGGCATACAAGAAAACGACGATCATAGACAGGATCATGCTGCAGATCTCATGGTTGCAACAGGATGCCTATTTAGTCCTTGAACATTGTGTTAACCATATCTCAGAACTTGAACGATACAGTTGGAAAGAAGATAAGAACAATGAACCAGAGGATAGAAACGACCATACGATCAATGCCAGTCAGTATGCATGGCTGCCATACAAGATGCAAATAGGAGACAAAGATGAAATGGGTGGATAATATCATGGAAAAAGTAAAAGGAGGGATTCGCAGTTGGTTAAATGTACAGCCGGCGAATCCCTCAAGAATCAACATAACTGAAACATTGGATTACGAAGCAAATGCAATTAAAAACCGTATCTGGTACAGAGGGGACAGCAACGAACTGGAACAGCTGTACCGGCAACTTGTTATCAATACAAGCCGGCAGAGTTTCTGGGCGGCGGAGTGCAGTCCAGGGATGGAGATCAATAAGATTCATACAGGACTTCCATCGCTGATCGTGGACATGCTCACAAGTGTGACTCTTGCCAGTCTAAACGATTTTGATTTTAAAAAGAAGCAGGATCAGGATATTTGGGATGAGATCGCGAAAGAGAACAAGATCAAGAAGCGACTGGAGAAAGCAACGAAAGAAACTCTGTACATCGGAGATGGAGCTTTTAAGGTCACATTTGATACAAGTCTTTCACAGTATCCGATCATTGAGTACTATCCTGGAGAACGACTTAATGTCAAAAATAATCGTGGCAGGATCACAGAGATTGAGTTCAAAACGGTTTATGACTACAAAAGAAGAGAATATATCCTGCATGAGTATTACGGCTATGGGTATATCAAATATAAACTGACCTGCAATGATAAGGAAGTACCGCTTGATGCACTGGATGAAACAAGAAACTTGCAGAACTTGGCATTCTCAACATACCAGGAAGGTAAAGATGGAGAAGTCAAACAGCGTGGCGAATATATGCTCGCTGTACCGCTTATGTTCTTTGAATCTGGAAAATGGGATAGCAGAGGGCAGAGTATCTTTGATCGTAAAATTGATGCGTTCGATGCGTTCGATGAAGCGTTCAGTCAATGGATGGATGCAGTGCGATCCGGACGAAGTAAAGAGTATATTCCAGAATGTTTCATTCCAAGAAATCCAGAAACAGGAGCGACATTACCAGTGAATCCGTTTGATAATCGATACATCAAAACAGATTCCGACATGCACGAAGGTGCAAAGAATGAGATCGTATTGCAGCAACCAGAGATTCCGCATGAAAGCTATCTATCAGCATACATAACAGCACTGGATTTATGTTTGCAAGGTCTGATCAGTCCGTCAACGTTAGGGATTGACGTAAAGAAACTGGATAACGCAGATGCACAGAGAGAAAAAGAGAAAGCTACACTTTATAGCAGAAATGCGATCGTAGGCGCATTGCAGGAAGACTTGCAAAGTCTGATCAAGGTAAGTATCAAAGCATACCGCGAACTAAATGGACAGAGCAGTAATGATGATGTCGAGGTAGATGTAACATTTGGAGAATATGCCAATCCATCTTTCGAGAGCCAGGTTGAAACTGTTGGAAAAGGAAGATCACAGGGAGTCATGAGCGTTGAAGCTTGTGTGGACGAGCTGTATGGAGATTCCAGAGATGATGAATGGAAGAAACAAGAGGTCGCAAGACTGAAAGCAGAACAAGGAATCATGGAAGTAGAAGATCCGGCAGTCAATACGGCAGCAGGAGATTTTCAGATAGGAGAAGTAAATGGTAGTGATGATAATGAACCACTCGTACAGGATGAGCCGACAGGAGACAAAAAAGTTCCTAAGACAGATGAGTGATCACGTTCCGTTTGGTATTTATGCGATTGAGAAAAACGGAATCATCGAGATGAGAAAGGACAGGTGTGGTAGCATGTCAAAACTCAAAGAGATGAAACGCGAGTTCAAAAGACAAGGGTATAAAGTGTATTACAACACAGGTGAAAGATGAATGATTACGATATTCAAGAAGCGCTTAAGCGGATAGAAGATGAACTGATCGCATCGATGATGCGTAATATGCAGCGACACCGAGCAGAAGAAACAAAAGAAGGTATCGAATGGGGGATGTGGCAGGCAGAACAGTTAAGAGCTTTAGAAGAGTACCGCAAGAGAAATGCTAAAAAATATAACGGCCAATTTGAAGAAATCAATTCAAGCATTCCTGCGATTATTAGCGAATCTCGAAAACGTGGGTACCTTGACCAGGAAGCACATATCCTCGAAACGATCGGGCAGGCATCTGGCGGTTCAGGAGATATCGATGGAGCATTCTTCAAGATTAATGATCGCAAGATGAACGCACTGATCGATGCAACTGTATCTGATATGGGTAATGCAGAGACAGCGATGCTAAGACGTGCAAATGATCAGTACCGAAAGACGATATTCAATGCACAGGTATATGCAAACAGTGGAGTTGGTACCTATGAAAAAGCCGTAGATATGGCAACAAAGGATTTTCTTGCTGCAGGTATCCAATGCATCCAGTACAAGAATGGATCAATGCATAGGATTGAGGAATACGCAGGTATGACAATCCGAACAGCAAGTAAGAGAGCTTATCTTACCGGAGAGGGAGAAAAGCGTAAGGAATGGGGATGCCACCTCGTGATCATGAACAAGAGAGGGAATCCGTGTCCAAAGTGTCTGCCATTTGTTGGAAAGATTTTAATTGATGATGTGTGGAGTGGTGGCAGCAGTAAGGATGGAAGCTATCCACTGATGAGTTCTGCGATGGCAGCAGGACTTTACCATCCGAACTGTAAAGACAGCCACACGACTTACTTTCCTGGAATTAGCACGTCGCCAGATGATAAATTTTCGAAGAAAGAGATTAAACAGGTTGAGAATGATTATAAAGATGATCAGAAGCAACAATATGCCAAAAGACAGGAAGAGAAGTTTGATCGGCTGTCAACATACTCTTTGGATTCTGAAAACAAAAGAAAATATGCAATAAAGAAAGCAGAATGGGAAAAAGTCATTCCAGATAAGCCAACAACAAAACCATTGTTAGAACGCGGTACGGCTGCTATTGATTACAGAGCTAAGAAAGTAACATTTAAAGATTTGAGAGAGTGGAGAAAAACAATAGGAAATGTTACAGATGAAGAATATGCAATTATAGACGGAATGAATGATGCCGGCTATATAAGAAATTCGAATGCTTACAAGATCAATAAGGCATTAAGAGACGGAACTGTAGATCAACTTAGTGATGCAAGCAGACAAACATTGGAAACATTACGAGACGTAATAGACAAGAATGTGTCTGATACAGACGCAGTACTTCTTAGAAGAGTTGATAACCAGTATATAGAAGATGTCTTTGGAATTAGTGCCAAGGATCCAGAAGATATCATAAAAGAGCTTAATTCAAAGAAATTAGGAGATGTTTATACTGAAAAAGGTTTCGTTTCAACATCGTACAAAGCGAATAAGAACTTAAATAATGCCGATGATATTCTTTTAGATATATATGCTCCAGAGGGGACAAATATGTTCTTAACTCACAATAGAGAAGAAAGTGAGATAATTCTTCAAGCGGGCACAAAATTTGAGGTAAAAGGTGCTACATTAACCGATGATGGAAAAGTAAAAGTATTAGTTGATGTAAAAAAAGATGTTGGCATTGATAACAAGGTTTTAGATATCAAAGACAAGGCATTGAAAGAAGGAAAAGAGAATGCTAAAATTAAATTGAAAGATAAAATCACAGAAACAGATATTCAAATTACAGACTTAAAGAAACAATTTAGCAATATAACAGATGGATATTCATATGATGAATGGTTTAATGAATTTGATTCGATCGAAGATGGATTTGGTGGAGCAGATGATAATGACGAGTCATTTAACAAGCTGAAGGAACTTGATTCAAAAATAAAAGAGCAATCACAAAAGAAAAATGAACTATTGCATCAGAAAGAAAAACGTAAGCAATTAGACAATGGTTATAGTGACAGAGTACCAGATGATGAACTTGATGATTTTAATAAAAAAGCATTGGAACAGATTAAGTCGGATACGGGATATTCAGATGATAAAGCACTAGAATTTCAAGATACATTAAAAGAATATTTTGGCGGAAATTATGAAGCAATTCTCGCAGGACAAACACAAGAAGCAAAAATTATTAGAGATGGTATTGATAGGATGCCGGTATATGAAGGAAGTATCAACAGAGGTTTGATGCTTGACAGTTCCAATATCAATGCATTTAGTGGATTAAAGCCGGGAGATGAATTGCCACAAAAAGGTATGATAGAAAGTTGGAGTAGTGAAAAAGGAACCGCAACAGCATTTAGTGGAATAAGTGATTATGAAAGAAATTCGGTTCTGCTAGAATGTGAGCATAATGAAACAGCGGTTGGAGTACAACACCTATCATCTTTTGGTAAAGTGGAATCTGAAGTATTAAGTAGTTCGAAATATGAAGTGGTCGAAATGGTAACAGAAAGCAAATACGATTATTTATCAAAACATAAGGAGTATTTATATTTCCCTGAAGACTTAGAGAATGAAAAAGAAGTATTAAAGGAGAATGTGGTATGTATAATCAAAGTGAAAGAGAAAAATTAATATCTGAATATCGAGAATTACTAAAAAAAAGAAGAGAAGCAACAACCAAGGAAGACAAAGAATATTTTTCAAGATTAGCTTCACAAAAACATGATGAAATTTTGATTTGTGAATTTGGTGGAGACAAAAATATAGGAAGATTTAGAAATGTTTAAAAACCATCAATCGAAAGGTTGGTGGTATTTTTATACTCATTTTTAAGGAAAGGAGGACCAGCAATGAAAGTAAGAGTAACTTACAATTATCACGACAGAGAACTTGGTTTTGAAAAACATATTGGGGATGAGCTTGACGTTACAGATGAAAGAGGTCAGGTACTGATCGCAGCAGGTGTAGCGGAAGAAATCATTGAACCTGTAGAAGAACCAGAAACTCAGGAAGCAACTGAGAAAGAAGAAAAACCAAAAAGAAACACAAAGCCAAGAAAGTAAGAGGTGATCCATAAATCTCGGTAGCAGACGTTCCGTTAAGACGTCTTATTTTTATGCTCCAAACACGATAAGAGGGTAAAAGATGCGTGGGCGGTGACACCGAAGACAATGGATAACTGGGAGACACCCACAAAATGGAAAGGAGCAACAATGAAAAAGAAATTAAATATGAATCTACAGTTTTTTGCGGAACCAGGATCAGAACCAACGGGAGGACAGGGAGAACCTGCACCACAGCCAGGAGCAAATCAGACCCCACCGGCAACTGATCCACCACAGCCACAGATTGACTACAATAAGATTCAGCAGATGTTGGATGGAACATTAGCAGCAAAAGAAAACACTGCATTAAAAGCCTACTTTAAACAGCAGGGCTTAAGTCAGGAAGAAGCTGAACAGGCAATGCAGGCATTTAAGCAGCAGAAAGCTGCAAACGAACCAAACATCGAAGCAATCCAGAACGAGGCACAGAACGCGCAGCAGATGGCACAGAAAGCCATGATCGAGCGTGATGCTTATAAGTTATCTGGAGAACTTGGGATCGACTTAAAAACAATGCCTTACGTGTTAAAACTGGCAGACGTGTCGCAGGTCGTACAGGATGGAAAGATTGATTCCGAAAAATTAAAAGAAGCATTAAACAAAGTATTGGAAGATGTGCCACAGTTAAAACCACAGGAACAGCAGCAGACAGGATTCCGCCAGATCGGAGTCGGTCAGCAGCATGGCGGAGAGACTGGTGGCAATACACCACAGCAGAAAGCGGTACCAACAAAACGATGGAACCGATTTAATTAGGAGGTAAGAAAGAATGGCATTAAATTATGCACAGGTATGGGAGCCAGAACTTCTGGAGATCTTAATGCAGGGAACATTAACTTCTCCATTCGTAACATCAAATGTAACGTGGTTGGATGCGAAAACATTCCACTTCACACAGATGTCTGTATCTGGATTCAAAAACCACAGTCGAAATGGCGGATGGAACAAAGGGACTTATGCACAGACAGATACTGCATTTACAGTGGAGCATGACAGAGATGTATCATTCCTTGTTGATAAAGCAGATGTCGATGAGACAAACGCAACAGCATCTATCCAGAATATTTCCAAAGTCTTTGAACAGACTCAGGTAGTTCCAGAAACAGATGCGTTATTCTTCTCTAAAGTAGCACAGGCTGCGCAGAAAGTGACTGGATATCACAGCTCAACAGCTTCCAGCGATTATACAAAAGCAAATGTATTCAGCAAGTTAAAAGGATTCCTTGCAGCAGGAAAACTTCGCAGATACAAAGCGAATGGATCACTGATCATGTATGTATCATCTGCGATCATGGATCTGTTAGAACTGTCTACAGAATTTACTCGTAAGATTGAGATGACTCAGATCGCAGAAGGCGGTATGGGAATCGAAACACGAGTAACTGACATCGATGGTGTGACGCTCATGGAAGTTATCGATGATGAACGCTTCTATGATAAGTTTAACTGGGAAGTTGAAGAAGGCGGATTTGCACCAGTGAAGAAAGACACAGGCAAATCCGTAACAGGATCACATAAGATCAATGTGCTGATCGCATGCGGACAGACATGTAAGACAGTTCCTAAGATCTCATCCATCTATTACTTTGATCCAGGAACACACACAGAAGGTGATGGTTATCTGTATCAGAACAGAACATTATCTGACGTATTTGTATTCCCGAATGGAAAAGATAACAAGGTTGATTCTGTTTACGTTGACGTAGACACTACGGAATATACCGAAGTGTAGGAGGTGGTGCATATGGCACTCGCCTCTTATGCAGATCAGGAGTATTATAAAAAAGTCAGCAGTGTGATCACAACGGATGATCTTGAAAAGAGACTGTATATCGCAAGCCGACACATTGACACACTTACATTTAACCGCATTGTAGCAAGAGGATTTGAGAATCTGACAGAGTTTCAAAAAGATGTGATTCGTCTGGTTGTCTGTAGACAGACAGATTTTGAAGCAGAAAATGAATCTCTGATCAACAGTGTCTTAAGTTCTTATTCGATCAATGGCGTGTCAATGGGAATCAATGCCGGTGGATGGAATGTGACAGTTCAGGATGGAGTGATCATGAAAGCTGACAATTACGCGATGTTGGAGCAGACAGGATTGTGCTGCAGGAGATTGGGGGCGATCTGATGAAATGGCCAGAGTTAATTCCAAAATCAATGTGTCAGACGGATATTCACATTCGAATTGATAGTGAGGAGATTGGAGAGGAAGGGCAGCCGATCACTCTGATCAATGCAGATTTCAAATGCAATTATCAGGACAAAGCGAAAAGAGTTATGACAAATGAGCAGAAGATCGTACAGGTTACGGGATCTGCTCTTTTTTGTGGAGATATCGCCCCAGATATACCAGTGATCAGTTGCGGTGTCGCAACAGTCTTTGGAGTTGAGAGAACGATCGTGAGTGGAGAAAAGGCAAGAAATCCTGATGGGACAGTCAATTATACCAGATTGGAGCTGATGTGATGATTCGTTGTAATTCAATTATAAAGATTAATACACAGAGACTTCGGGAGCTTTCACAAGCACAAGTCACAGCACTGGAAAAAACAGCAGAAGCTTTGCATACCGAAGTGGTACAAGCTCAGGTTATGCCGTTTGATACAGGAAATCTGCAAAATGATAATACATTTGTAGATTATACTTACAGCAAAACAGGACATGCAAGGATTGTATCTACAACGCCATATGCCAGAAGGTTATATTTCCATCCGGAATACAATTTTCAGACGTACGAAAATCCGTTTGCAGGCGGTGAATGGTTTAATCCTTGGCTTCCAGGCGGATTGTATGAAGATTTTGCACAAAAAGCATTTAAGAAACTGTACCGAAGGGAGAGTGGCGTATGATTTTGTTAGCAGATGTAAAAGACTGGCTGAAAACAGTATTTGAAGCTGATCACTATTACACAGGAAAGTTAGACAACAAAAAAGACAGATCCATTGGAGTGTATCAACGAAGTTCCTATGCCCCAAAACGGTATGCAGTAGGTGGATATAAGAAATATGATACGAAAAGTATATCTATCTTAGTTCACTGGAACAACAATTCAAAAGAAACAGAACAGGCAGCAGCCGAACTGTTTGAAATATTAGAAACACAGAAACAATTCATGATCAAAGATACAAAAGTAGATTTCTTATCCATGCAGGTTCCTGAACCAGTAGATGTTGGAACGGATGATAAAGGGATCTATGAACGTGTCATTTGGTTTGACATTTATTACGAAAGGAAGGTAGACGATGAGCGAAACAGCTAGAAGCGGAGTATATCCTTGCTACGAAAATCAGTTTCAGATCGACACTGCAGCATCTGGATCAGAAGCAGCTATGAAAGATATCGCAGACTGTGAAACATTTGATGTGTCCTTTGATAACGGCGTAGAAGAATGGAATCCCTTTGATACAGAAGGGTGGACACGCAGATTAATGACCGCAAAATCCGTTACGATCTCAGTTACAGCAAAACGAAATGTAGGAGATGCCGGAAATGATGCGGTTGCAGGATTGGCATGGAAAAATGGAAGGAATGTAGAAAAAGATTTTCAATGGACGTTCCCGGACAAAACAGTTGTCAAGTTTGCAAGTGCGGTTATCAATGTGACAAATATAGGAGCAGGAGATTCTACAGCAGTTGCACCTCTGGAATTTGAAGTGCAGAGCAACGGTAAACCGACAGTAACACCAGGAGTTTAGGAGGGGGAAACCTCTCCTTTTTTGAAGGGAAGATAGAATGGGAAAAGTAGTAGATATTACAGATAAATTGAAATTTGAAGAGAATCCAGCGTTAGTGATCAACGGAAAGAAATATGAAGTGAACGCAGATGCGACAACTATGATCGAAGTTCTGGCAGAGCTTGGCGATGGTGGGGATGATATCTCACCGAAAGCCGTTACAAAGCTTTGTGATCTTGTTTTTACAAATAAGGCACAGAAAGACTTGGAAAAATTACATTTAAAATTTGAGGATTATGTCACGGTTGTGCAAGAAGCGGTTTCATTGATTACGGGTGATGATGACGATGAAGAAGAATCGGGGGAGTAGTTGATCCTGGATATGATCTGTTTGAAGATTGGGACCTGATCGTATCTTCATTTGCAGAGCAGTATGGAATCAGAATCTATTCTAAAGAGTTCAAGGAAATGCAATGGCACGAGTTCAAAGCGCTGCTTTGTGGAATAGGACCAGATACAGCCTTAGGACGGATTGTATCCATCCGATTAGAAGATGATAATGAAGTGATCAAAGAGTTCACTCCGGAACAAAAAGAGATCAGAAACAAGTGGAGAAGAAAAGCCGCTAAGACAAAGACAGAAAAAGAAACAAATGATTTCTTAGAAACGATGAAGCAGGCATTTATTGATATGGCAGGAGGTATAACAAATTGAAAAGATAAAATGTAAGGAATGCGGACAGACATTGATGGTCGCAGAATATGTAAAAGGGGAAATCAAATGTCCCCGATGCAAACAGGTAAATATAGTATGGATCCGCAAAGGGAAGAGCATAGGTAAGCACCGTTGTAGTAGCTAAGCCAGCCTACTTTGTGAAAAAGCAAGGTAGGTGATAAGTATGGCAGCAGATAGTGCAGGACAGATTGGCTTAGATCTGGTGATCAATCAGCAACAATTTAATAAACAGTTAGGTGGAATACAGAACCTCGCAAAGAAAACAGGAAAGATGCTTGCCGGTGCTTTTGCTGTAAAAGGATTAACAAGTTTTGCGAAAGACTGTATTGAGCTAGGATCAAATCTGACAGAGGTACAGAACGTTGTCGATGTAGTATTTCCAACAATGAACAAAAAAGTAAACGAATTTGCACAAAATGCAGCAAGTACATTTGGACTTTCTGAAACGATGGCAAAGAAGTTTACCGGAACATTCGGAGCAATGGCAAATGCTTTTGGATTTTCTGAAAAAGAATCGTACAAGATGAGCACGGCTCTTACTGGACTTGCTGGAGATGTTGCTTCTTTCTATAACATTTCGCAGGATGAAGCTTTCACGAAACTGAAATCTGTGTTCTCCGGAGAAACGGAGACGTTGAAAGATTTAGGAATTGTAATGACACAGACAGCTCTTGATCAATACGCATTGGCAAATGGATTTGGTAAAACGACCAGTGCCATGACGGAACAGGAGAAAGTAGCCTTAAGATATGCATTCGTACAGCAACAGTTGCAGAATGCGACAGGGGACTTTTCAAGGACCTCTGATCAGTGGGCGAACCAGATCAGGATTTTATCTTTGCAATTTGATTCCCTGAAAGCTTCAATTGGACAAGGATTGATCAATTTATTCTTGCCAATCGTTAAAGTAATCAACACCGTTCTTGGAAAGCTGATGACTCTTGCAAATGCATTCAAGTCATTTACCGCAATGATCATGGGCAAGAAGACCAGTGGAGCGTCAGCAAGTCTTGATAAGACGGCGACAAGTGCAGGAAAGGTATCTAACAGCTTGAACAATGCGACAAGTTCCGCAAATAAGCTGAATAAGTCGACAAAGAAAGTTGGAGACACAGCCAAAAAGACGGCAAAGAAGATATCTGGATTGATGGGATTTGATCAGATCAATAAATTGACTGAAACAAAAGGATCATCCGGATCAAAGAGTTCTACACCATCTTCTGGTACAGGATCCGCAGCAGGTGGAGCATCTGGTGGTAATGTAGATATGGGCTCTCTTCCCAAGGGAGAAGATGAAAAAGCCACGAAACTTGGGAAAGGCTACGATAATCTACGAAAGGCAATTGATAAGTTAAGAGTAGCTTTTAGTGCGTTTAGCAAGGTTGCAATAGGTGCTTTCAAGTGGATTTGGAAGAACATGTTGGTGCCATTGGGAAAATGGACCATGCAGAAACTTGCTCCAAAACTGATTGAATTATTAGCTGCAGCATTAAATGTACTGACAGCAGTATGCAAAGCATTGCAGCCGCTATGGCAGTGGGCATGGGATCACTTATTCAAACCGCTTGCTAATTTTGTTGGAGATGCGATCATCGGATTCTTAGATCTTCTGGTTAAGGGATTGAACGGATTAGCAAACTGGATCAATAAACATCAAGGCGAAGTGCAGGCAATCACGGTAGCATTTCTTGGTTTTAATGCAGCAGTCAAAGGAATTGAATTTTTGTCACTTATCGGTCAGATGGGCGGTGCAGGAAAAGCATTCAAAGCACTCGCTGAAATGGTTAAGCTTGCAACAGTAGCGAAGATCAAAGATAAAGCAGAAACATTATACTTAAATGCTTTATATGCTAAAGATGCAGTTGCTCCATTTGCAAAATCATTTGCTACTCTTGCAGGTAAGATCAAACTTGCCGTAACAGCAAAAGCAGCCGATATTAAACAGACAATTCTGTTGGGCGCATCATATGTTAAGAATTTAGCTGTCGGAATTGCAAAAGCAACAGTAGAATTTGTAAAACAAGCAGCACAGATGATCAAGAATAAAGCTATCATGATCGCGACTAAAGTAGCACAGACAGCAATGACAATTGCTACGAAAGCATGGAGCGCAGCATGTTCAATTGCCACAGTTGTTACGAAAGCGTTTGGAATAGCAATGGCGTTTCTTACAAGTCCGATTGGATTAGTAATTGTAGCGATCACAGCTTTAGTTGCTGCAGGTATTTTGATTTATAAAAACTGGGGAAAAATTAAGAAAACCAAGTTCGGAAAATTCTTGATTGGAATTGCTACAGGATTTAAAAATCTATGGAAATGGGCGAAGAAGAACATTCATCCAATCCAATCAATCAAAAAACTTTGGGAAGGCATCAAGAACAAGAAAGCTAAACTGGAAGCTGAAGCCAAAGAAAAGGTTAAAGGTGCGCTGAACACCCTAAAAGAAGGTTGGGAATCCGTTAAAGACAAAGCGGCATCATTGGTAGCAGAAGCGAAAGAAAAGGCAGATGGTGCGATCGCAAATCTGAAAGAAGGATGGGAATCCATCAAAGATCGTGCGACAACTTTAGTTGCTGAAGCAAAAGAAAAAGCTCAAGGTACATTAGAAAAATTGCATAATGCTTGGGAGAATATTAAGGACAGAGGTGCTGAATTAATTGCGACTGCCAAGGAAAAGGCAGAAGGAGCAATTGATAAATTAAAATCTGGATGGGAATCCATCAAAGACAGGGGTGCTGAATTAATTGCGGAAGCGAAAGAAAAAGCATCTGGTGTAATTGCAAAACTTAAGGGAGCTTGGGATTCTGTAAAAGATAAAACAGTAACTCTTATTGGGCAGGCTGAAAATAAGGCAGGAAAAGGTCTAACGTCAATAAAAAATGCTTTTAAGACAGTTAAAGATAAAACAGCAACATTAAAAGCATACGCAAAGAATAAAGCAACAAGTGCAATATCAAAGATAAGAAAAGGTTGGAACTCTTTAAAATCAAAAACTGTAACATTGACGGCAAGAGTAAAAACAGCGGTTGATTCTGTTAAAGGATGGGTAAATACACATATCATTGATAAATTAAATGGAGTTTTAAGCAAAGCAAAGATTTTTGGCAAAAATCCAATTAAGCATCTTGCTCAAGGTGGATACGTAAAGAAAAACACCCCACAGCTAGCCATGATCGGAGATAACCGCCATCAAGGCGAGGTCGTAGCACCAGAAGATAAGATGATCGCAATGGCTAAAAAGGCAGCAGAGTTATCCGGCGGCAGCAGTAAAGATGATCAAATCATCCGCCTGCTCATGGAACTGATCAATGCTGTCAAATCTATTGATACAGATGTTTACCTGGATGGGAAGAAAATAACCAAAACCGTAAATGACAACAACAACGCAGATATCAGAGCCGGCAAACGACCGATCCTGATCTAAGGAGAAATAAGATGGCAACACTGACATGTGGAAACACTGCATTGCCAGAGCCGGTTGAACTAAGCACTTCGGATGAGATCATCTGGAGTGCCAATACCGAGCGATCATCATCAGGAGATATGATCGGAGAAGCAATTGCAGAGAAAAAGACATTGGATATCAAGTGGGGAGTCCTCACAGAGTCCGAAGTTAAGAAGATAAAAAATAATCTTGTGAAAGGATTCTTTCCGATCACATTTAGAGACATGGGAACAACGCATACCATCACTGTATACCGAGGAACTCTTACAAAAGAACATCTGGGGTATATCGGAGATGGTATTTATTATTACAAAAGTGCGAGCGTTCAGATCGTACAGAAATAGGAGAGATGGAAATGAAGTTAAAAGAGATTATGAGAATCCACGAAGGATTAGTAAAACAATCAAGCAAAGTTTACACGGCAAAATTAGGATATGCAATTTCTAAAAATATGAAAGCATTCCGAAAAGCGATCGAAGAATATGATGAAAACCGCCTTAAGATCTGTGAACGATACGCAGAAAAAGATAAGGACGATAAGCCGATCGTGAAAGAAAACCAGTATGAAATGACAGATGAAAGCAAAGAGATTGTAAATGAAGAAATCAAAGAACTGCAGGAAGTGGATACTGATATTGATATCATGAAAGTTTCATTCGCAGAACTTGAACGCTGCGAAAATGTAGACCGTTATGATATACCATCTGTTGCAGATATTGAAGACTTGATGTTTATGATCGTAGACTAAGCCGGAGGTGATGCTATATGTATCAGGCAAGTAAAAAATTTGGCGATGCAATAGCAGGGTCAAACAGAAAATTTAATACAAGGCTTCTGGAGAATGAAAAAGTATTAGTAGAATCTGTAAAGAATTTTACAATAACGTCTGGTGCGGAAGAAATAACGATCGGGAGTGCGGTGGCGAGCTATGTTCAGGCAACGATCGAGAATAAAGGAATTGCATTGTCTGGAAAAGAAGTTAGTTTGGAGATCGGCGTGGAAGTCGATGGAGAGATGGAATATATTCCGATGGGGTTATATACGATCCAGAATCCCAAGATTGAAAGCAACAAGGTTACGTTTACTGCATATGACAGATTAGCAAGCAGATGCAATGGGGCATATTATTCTAAATTAAGTTATCCAACGGATGCAGTAGATATATTGGCTGAAATCAGCACGATGACAGGCGTGGCGATTGATACATCTACATTACAGCGAGGAATCCAGATCAATCAAAGAGCGATCATTGAGGAAGGTGATTATAACGAAGAAACCGAGGAAAGCGAAGTGATCACAACATATGTAAATCCTTTTGATGGATATACATACAAAGAAACCATCGGATTTATCGCAGGATTATTCGGCAAATTTGCTATGTGTGGAAGAACTGGAATGATCGAGTTTCGATGGTATCAGGGTATTGATTACGAGATTCCAAGCAATATATTTTATAACGATCTGCAAGAAACAGAAGAAAGTTTCAGTATCAAAAGACTGGCATGTGATAACTCAGATCAGACACTTTCATCTGGATCAGGAGCTACCGGCATAAGTATGCAAAATCCGGTTATGACACAGAGTATATTAGACGGTGTTTACAATACTGTCAAAGGCTTAGTATTCACGCCTGCAGCATTAAGATTTATCGGAGATACAAGACTTGACATCGGAGATATTGTTACTGCTGTAAAAAATGATAGCACGAAATTCACAATACCGATCATATCATTGATAACAAGTTATGACGGTGGATTGATGCAGACAATTGCAAGTTATGGGAATACCGCCGAGGAAGATGATTCTGACACAAAAGGTCCTATAACCGAAATGGCAGAACGAGTTGAGTACGAATTAGCGTTTGTAAAAAAACTCATGGTGGATAATCTGACAGCGACAAATGCAACGATCAAGAATCTGTCTGGAGATGTTTTGAAATTTAAAACAGGCGAGTTTGAAACTTTAAAAACTGATGTGGCAAATTTTAAACAGACATTCACAGATGACTTACAGGCGTCAAATGCAAAAATCAATACTTTGGAATCTGACCATGCAACATTTAAAGAAGCAACCGCGACGAATTTTAATGCAACGAATGCTAGAATTGCGAATATTGAGGCTGATTACCTAAAAGCTACAGATGCAAAACTTACCTATGCAACGATTACGAATTTAAATACTACCAATGCTGAGATTACAAAGCTAAAAACAAAAGATGCAGAGATCGATAAACTAGTTGCAACAAAAGCTACGATCACGGACCTTAATGCAGCAGTCGGCAGAGTTGGAGTATTGGAAAGTAGCTATGCTAATCTCAACACGTTAGTAAACGGCAATCTTACATCTGACAACATTCAGAACTTAACATTGACATCAAAGAATACAATGATTGAAAACGGCATGATCAAAAATGCAATGATTGAGAATCTGTCGTTTGATAAGATCACAGGTATGGACATTAATACAACAAATCTGACGGTACATAGTTCTGATGGTAAGTCAAAATGGAGTGATAATACCATTCAGATTTCTGATGCAAACCGTGTCAGGGTCCAGATCGGAAAAGATGCTTCAAACGATTACAGCATGTCTGTCTGGGATAAGAATGGAAATCTGATATGGGATGCACTTGGAGCTACAGAGAAAACGATTCAGAGAAAGATTATTCGAGATAGTATTGTAGCGGATGATGCAAATATTTCTGGTTCGAAACTGGATATTAACAGTGTGATCAAAGAAGTAAATGATTCTACGACGAAGTTGAAATCTTCTACGATCGTCATGAATGATAAGAATCAGGCGTTAGATGTTGTATTTAATGAAATGGAGACGACAGTAGCGGGCAATCTAAGCAGTGCTAAGCTGTATGCGGATGGTAAGTTATCCGATGCACAGAAGTATGCTTTAGAACAGGCAAACAGTGCGTTGAGCAGTGCTAAGAGCTATGCTGATAGTGCTGTGGATAATATAGAGGTTGGTGGCAGGAATTTAGTATTAGATTCTATAAATTTTAGATATAATTCGAATTTTGCAGGAAATGCTCGTTTTTCTAGTATTGTCGTAAAGGATTCGTCAGCACTGTCTGGGCATCATACAGAAATGACATGTACTGTATCGGGTACTGGAGGTGCATACGGATATCCATTGCAAAATGACACTTTTGACAGTATTGGGAAAACGATAACTATAAGTTTTTACTGGAAATGTAATACTGAAAGAAAATTAAGCATTGGGATAGAAAATGGTGGTACGTTTAATGAAACAGTATCAACCGACTGGAAAAAGATCACAAAAACTTATGTGCCATATCGAAATTATTATGCAATGGTATGGTATGCTCGTGAATCACAATGGAATGTTGGCGACGTGTTATATATCAGGGACTTAAAAATAGAATTTGGTAATAAAGCAACCGATTGGACCCCAGCACCAGAAGATACACAATCTCAGATCGACAATATCACAGAGATCACAACATCTCACACAACAAGTATCAGTACGATGCAGGGACAGATATCAAGTCTGATTTCCGAAGATACAACAATCAAAGGAAACTATGATGCTTTGTTAAGTCGATATAACACTACTGTAGCTACCGTGGACAGTATGAAAACTACGATTGGAGAACATACATCGAGTATCAATAATGTATCTAGTGAGATCACAACAATCGAAGCAAATTTAAGTGGTATAACGACAAGAGTATCTGCTTCAGAAGAGAAGTTCGATAATTTGCAGATTGGCGGTAGGAATTTATTAATAAATAGTGCTTTTAAAAATGGCACAAAAGACTGGACTAATTGGGGGACACCACCAACAAGAGAATTAATTAACGCAGACGGAAAAACTTGGATGCATATTGTAGGTAATAAACAAAATTATCAAGGTGTTAATCAATGGACTCAAAATGGTTCAATCAAAGTAGGTGATCGGATTACATTTAGTGCAAGAATCAAAGGTAACACTGTCAACCAAAAATTTGCAGTTGGCATACATTGGATGGATAGTAACAATAATATCCTTGATCAATCTTGGGAGTCTTTTATCGTCGGAACAACAGACCAAGTGTACGTATGGAAACCAACTGCTTTAGGGAATAATTGTTCTAAATTAAATTTAATGGTAGGCGTATCAGATACCTCAACTGCTTATAATGTATATTTCACAGAGTTAAAGCTCGAAAAAGGCAACAAAGCGACAGATTGGACACCAGCTCCAGAAGACGTCAATGGTAAAATTCAGAGTGTAGAAACCATTGCAACGCAGACAGCAGACAAATTCAGTTGGTTAGTTAAGAGTGGTACAAGCTCTAGCAACTTTGAACTGACCGATGAAACTGCTACGTTAGTTGCTGAGAAGATTAATTATAAAGGGTTAGTTACTTTTAATGGATTAAGTACGGACGCTAAAAATGGAATATTAAATAGTTTTGAAGTTGGTGGTAGGAATCTAGTCGCCTATAGCAATATGGAGGTCGGATCGCTCGCACCGATTAACAAAAATGATATAGTTAAATATAGAATACGTCTAAAAGACACAATAGATGTAGTTGGCGGTGCAACGTACATACTAAAGCCTTATGAGTTTAAAGGTTATAAAGGAATTAGATGCGGAATACATACAACAACGAGCGATGGGACTGGTATTAAAGATTCTGGTTGGATTAATTTGGGATTTGGTAAATCATATGCTTATACGATTCCAAACAATGCGACAAAGTGTAGAATTGTATTTTCGTTCTCAAAAACATCAACAGTTGTAACAACAAATGATACTGAGTGTCATGATTTACTTTCTATTGATGATATTAAAAATTTCAAAATCAAACTAGAAAAAGGCAATAAAGCAACCGATTGGACTCCAGCTCCTGAAGACTATCTTCCACAAGCTAGCTTGGTGTCAAATTGGACAACTAATACTACATGGATTGATGGCGGCAAGATTTACACTGGTTCCATTACAGCAGACAAAATCGCAACAGATGCTATTAAATCAAGAAATTATGTAGCTAATTCGACGGGTTCGTTTTTAAATCTTAAGGATGGTAGTTTTGATAGTAAGTATTTGAAGTGGGATGCTAGTGGAAATATCACAGCAAAAGGCGGAACAATCGGTAAGTATAAAATTACCGACCAATGGCTCGTTACTGGTTCTGGTTCTACGTGTACTGGTATCGGCGGTAACCAAGCATTTTGGGCAGGTGCAGAGAGTAGTGATTCAGCTCCGTTTCGGGTTGGATATGATGGTAAATTAGTATCTTCTAATGCTGATATTAGTGGAAAAATCGGTGCTACGAGTGGAACAATAGGTAAGTATGAGATTACTGATACATATCTGAAAACTGGTTCTGGTTCTACGTGTTCTGGATTCGGTAGTGATTATGCTTTTTGGGCAGGCAATGACGAAGCCAAATATGCACCATTTAGAGTTGAGTATGATGGAACATTAAACATAGAACATATAGTAGTACATGGGGATCAAGAAGACGTCTATATGAAAATTGGAAAAGATTATCTCACGATTCAAGACGTTAATACATCTGCTCATTTTGGTTTGGACGGTTTTGATTTTGCATGGGCAAACAGTCGTATAACAACTGGAGATCAGGGAATAGAGCTTTATGGCGACACACCATATATTGATTTTCATTATGACAACAGGTATTCTGATTATACTTCGAGGATTATAGCGGATTCTAGTGGTTGTTTACATATAACAGATTCATTGGCTGTAGATACAGATATACATGTAAATAACGGTTATATTTATAACTCTACATATGGTCATTACTCATGGTGGAACAAATCTCATTGTTATATATCGTGTAACTCTGCAAACGGCACGGACAACGTATATTATTACGCAGGATATCATGCTTTCTACGTCAATTCAGACTCTGGATCTGGAATGGTGTATATAAATAAAAATGGAGCAGAATGCAGGAAGGGATTTAGAAATACTTCTGATGAAAGAACTAAAAAAGACTTCAAGCATTTCGATGATGATTTTATAAAATCTTATATGCAATTGGAGCCAATCAAATACCGATTTAAAGATGACGCTGACGAAAAATATCACATAGGATTCACAGCTCAGAATGTAGATAAAACTTTGAATACATATGGTAAAAATCATGACGAGCAGTTTGGAACTTGCGTAGCGTCACATATAAATCAAGATTATGCTGAAAAGGCATATGGTATAAAAGATATGAATGAGGTATATACGCTAGCTTACGATGAATTAATCGGAGCTAATACATTCATGATTCAAAAAACAAGAAAAGATCTACTATACCAAGCCGGCAAAATTGATATACACGAAGCGATCATCAATGATCTACAATTCAAAATAGCAAAAATGGAAAAGAAAATAGAACAATTAACTAAGGCATTAGCTTAACTGCTAGTGTCTTTTATTTATAAGAAAGGAGCATAACTATGTTAGAAACAAAGAAAAGCACAACACTTACAGGAACAATCACAGTAAAAGACGGAGATGTAGATAAACAGGTGGTTTATTTGTCTGCAAACGTCACGTCTGACGGAGCAGGTAATGATAATGTAAACCAGACAATTCAGGATCGGAATCTTTATAAAGCGAACAAAGTGCAGATCAGAAAAGATATTGCAGAGTTCACAAATAAGTTTTATGAGATTCAGGATGCAGAGGTAGAAGAATAGAATGAAAGAGAATATGGAAATCAGAGCAAGACCGCCGTGGGTCTTATTTTTTATGTGTAAAATAATAATTTTCTAACCAAAGAAAGGAAAGTGAGGGAAATGAAGAAAATGACAAACAATGTAATTGACACATATAATGCAGTGACAGGATCAATCGTTGCCGTACTGAGTTACATTTTAGGCGAACACTGGATTCTTTTTGTGGCTTATCTGGCACTGAACGTAGCGGATCAGTTTACTGGTTGGATGGGCGCGAAGATGGAAGGAAAAGTAAGTTCACGAATTGGCTGGAGAGGTGTCATGAAAAAGTTAGGATACTGGATTATGATAATGGTAGCATTCGGATCATCAGCAGTTTTCATTGAGATTGGAAAAGTAATTGGCGTAGATCTTGGGATTACAACATTACTCGGATGGTTTGTATTGGCGTCATTGCTGATCAATGAGATTCGATCTATTGTGGAAAATTTTGTGGAAGCAGGATATAACGTACCAAAAGCATTAACAAAAGGCTTAGAAGTAGCAGACAAAGTAGTAAATAAAGATCAGGAGGAAGAATAATGGCAGTATATAATATTCATGGCGGTCACAACCCCGCAGGTAAGATTGCCTGTGGAGCAAGTGACTTATTAGATGAGAGCAGAGAAGACAGAAAAATCTGCAAAGAGGTTGTAAGGTTATTGAAGAAAAAGGGACATAAGGCATATAATTGTACAGTCAGCAATGGAACCAGTCAGACGGACGTTCTCAGAAAAATCTGTACTAAGTGCAACAAAAGACAAGCAGCATTAGATGTTTCGATTCATCTTAATTCGGGTCGAAACGATCACAAGGGAGACAAGAAAATTGCAGGTACAGAAATCTGGTGTACAAAAGAAGAAGGTATCAAAAAGGTTGTAGGTAACAGAATCCTTAATAATATGAAGAAACTTGGATTTACGAACAGAGGAATCAAAACAACAGGCGGTTTATATTACCTTAACCATACGATTAATAAAGCGATTTTAGTCGAAGTATGTTTTGTCGATGATAAAGATGACTATGATCTATATAAGAAAACTGGATACAAAAAGATTGCAAAAGCGATTGCTGATGGTATTACAGGATAAAGTCTTTATTGACTAATAATATCGAATAGTTTATCATGAAGATATAGAATGATCGTCGATGATAAAGTAAACCCGAACCCCCAAAATAAACGTTATAGGAATTAGACAGTTGCTATATCATTACCATAAACACGCCAAACAAACCGCATAAACCTGTACTTTTAAATTTATATTGAAGAAGCTGCTAAAGCAGGTAAATTCTAGGAAACCACGTATTTAAGCGGTTTTTTGAGGGTGTTAGAAGTGGTAAAAAGTAGTGAAATGTAGACAATCTCTATATTATCTCTACACTATCTCTATACCACATCTCTACACTCAAAAATGTGAATAAGAAGAGAGAGCCAATTAATTTTGACTCTCTTTTTTTCTTCGTTTTATTTTATTTTCATGATCTCGGCCATTAGCCACTCTGGTTTTCGTTTTGTGTAAGTAGCTTCTGTGATATCGTTGATCTTGTGACCCATCATATATTTTAATGCATATTCATCTACTTTATCTCTTTTTGCCATCGTGGAAAACTGAATCCTTGGATCATGAGCTCTGTGATCTGGATTGAGCTCTAATTTCTTAACAATCTTTTCGAATCGATGTCTATATTTATCATACGTCATTTTTAAGCTACTTCGGTGTGTTTTTGTATCAGTGCAGTTGATTAAATAATCACTTCCAAGATTTATTGCTTCCTGGTATCGATGCTTGGCTAGATCACGAATCCGTGGATGGATTGGAACCAAGCGATCTTTACCTGCGTCAGTCTTCATACCGCCGATAAAAAACCAATTTTCCAGATCTACATTTTTTAATTCAATTAGACCCAATTCTTGTGGTCGCCATCCAGAGTAGCATTGGATCAGAATCACATCCACATAATCAGTATCATACAAATGATCCCATAATTTTTTTATTTCTTCATCCGTAAAATCAATATGGTCCTTCTTCGCTTCTTTAACATCTTTAATAACATCATCAGACAAATTAAAGGTCCTTGCATAATTCTTGTCTACTAATTCATACTCTAGCGCATAATCCAACATTAAGTTGAATAGAGATTTTATCTTTGTCTTTGTAGTAGGAGATGCGTGTTTTTCTTTACCATCGACTACATACGTTCCATCTTCCATACAACCTTTAATATGTCGGGCACGTAAATCTTTTGCACGCATATCATAAACAGCAGAGCAGTAGTTCCAGGCAGATTTAATTGTACGTTCACTTGAAGGACTTGACAGGGATTCAAAATATTTATCAGTCCACTTTTCGTATAATTGCTCGACTGTCAGATCAGAGTCAAGATCATACGGATTTTTATGATATTCAAGTAATGCAGCGTAAGCATCATTATAGGTTTTGAAATATGTTTCTGGTTTCAATGATTTATAAATAGGTTTTCCATAAAAATTTTTTCCAACACAGACTAATGCACGAAAAGGCTTTCTAAGATTTTGATTTTTTAATTCGGATATAGTGCCAAATCCATTTGGAAGACGTTTTCGTTTATTAGTTTTTCTTTGTTGTTGTTTAATAACTTTTGTATCTAGAGGATAACCGCAGTGAGGACAAGTTATTGCCTTATCACTTACCTGTAATTGACATTCTGGACATTTGATCAGTGCCATATATCATCATTCCTTTCTAAAAAAGGGTACAAAAAATACACCCTTATCAATTTGTAATTTTGCAGGATGTATGATATAATTCTGGTGTTCAGGCAGAGATTACATCAATCACCCATGATTGATAATTTCTGAAATTCCGTCCAGTTGGTAGCTGGGTGGTTTTCTTTTATTGTAAATTACTTACATTATCAAATAATTTCCAGATATAGTTAGAATATTTTTGATACGGAAAATAATAATTACTTTTTGGAGTAGGAGTTCCGTTTTTGTCAAGGATATTCTTCAGTCGAACAGTTTCAGCGTCAAGCTTTTCCCAAGTCTTTTTGAATTTAGAATAATGTTTACCTTGTACAGAATAAACAAATTTATTCCAAGAATTTCTTTTTTTATAATTTTTATTTAAGTCGGAAATGGTTTTATCAATATTTAATTTGTTTCCGCAAGAGTCGGTTCCATCTTCTATATAGTGATATATATCACAGTATCCATTGTTCCAAATATCTTCACACTGCCAGTCATAAGCATCCCATAATTTATTAGTTATTGATTTATGACTACGAACAGATACTTCACATTTTAATGTTTGACCATTAACTTTTGCAGTAATATAAGCAGTTCCAGATTTTTTAGCAATAACCTTTCCAGACTTTGTAACTGCTACAACTTTCTTTTTACTAGAAATCCATTTAACTTTCTTTTTCGTTCCTTTAATTTTTAGCGTATAGCTATTTTTCTTTGGTAAAGTTATGAATGTTTTATTTATTGTTGTATTCTGTTTTGCGTGTATCGGTACAGCAGGTAACAGCATCATTGCAGACAATGCAACGCATAAAAACTTTTTCTTCATACGTATTCCTCCCTATTTTAATCTTAATTTAATTAACTCCTCATTATATCCAAGTGCACGTGCAATTTGGCTTGTCGTGTATTCCTGGTATTCAAGAATTGTTTCATCTGGTACCAGAAGCTCCATAGCGAATAGATCAGCTTCCATTTCATACTTTGTTGTATTGAATCCAGTATAAGTATCCATGAATAGAGCATTAGCTTTTTTATGTAATAACATATGTCCTAATTCATGGGCACAAACTTGAAGCTGTTCATGCTCCGGAAGAGAATCATCAATATAAATGAGATTGTTACGTTGAAAATATTGATAAAATCCTCTGACACCTTTTAATGGTACTGGCACAAGGATAACATTCATTCCTTTTATAATTTCAAAAGGATTTCTTGTTTTATGTTTCTTGACAAGCGAATTTACAATACTCTTTATGTCCATTCACATCAGTCCTTTTTATATTTTTTTGGTGTATATTTTTCCTTATTCTTTTTCTTTGCCATTTCCATACCGATTTCCATTGCATTCAAAATAGATTCGATTGCTTCTGGGCTTGCAGGATCTCCGTCAAACATTAGCCCTTCTTGAGATAGTAGTTCAGCTTTGGTAGAACTTAATATATCAAGAATATCACGTTTATCTTTATGAGATAATGATTCGTCAGTTAGTGAATCAGTTCTTTCCATAGGGACGTCATATCCCATTAACCACGCTTCGGATATATCAAATTTTTCAGCTATTTGAGAAAGCCTGTTCTGTCTTGGACTCCTCTCTCCGCTTAAATACATTGACATAGAAGATTTCGGAATACCTGTTCTCTGACAAAGATCAGCTTGATTAATATTTTTTATGTCCATCAATTCTTGAAGCCTTGCACTTGTATCTTTTTTCAAACAACCACCTTCTTTCTATATGTACTATACTCGGATTATAACACCAAAAGTTCACATTTACAATGAATATTTGAAAAAAAGTTCCGAAAATGTGAAAAAAAGAATTGACAAGTGTAAATGATGTGTTATACTAGATATAGGTTCACAAAAACGGAACGAATAGAAAGAAGGTGATTAAATTGTTCGCAGAGCCTAAGTATGATTATTCAAAATTACGCGGACGAATTAAAGAAAAATGTGGAACAGAAGGCACATTTGCCAGAGAAATAAGACGATCACACAATTATTTAACAAATGTTTTTCAGGGAAAGTCTTATTTTTCGCAGAAGGACATTGATCGTGGATCAGAAGTTCTTGATATTATTCCTAACGAAATAGGAGTATATTTTTTTACAAAAGAAGTTCACAAAAACGAAACTAAATAACCAGGAGGTGAGAAAGACGAAATATATACACATTCCATGGTTTGTAATAATAGGAGTTCTTATTTTAGAAATATTTACACTTATTAGATCGTGGAAAGACATAAAAGAAGAAGATCCCTTAAAAGAAATAAAAAGAGATCTTCTGATCCAAAAAACATTAATATATGCAATTGTGATGACAATATTTTTATCTGGAACTTTTAATTTTTGGAATTAGATTTATTTTGCTGGATTCGAAGTTCTTTATCTTTTTGATCCAGTTCACGGTCTTTTTGATCCAGTTCACGGTCTTTTTGTTCTAGTTCCTTTTGTTTATATTTTTTATCAAATTTTAGTTGTTCTTTAGCTATTTTATTAGATTCAATCTGAATTTTATTGGATTCAGCTTGGAGCTGATTGGAGATAAAACCATTATATGTATTTACAGCTAAAAGAATTAAATTCAAAATTGCGATTAATGTATTTACTTTGATTGTTTTAGTTTTGGATGAGCTGTTTTCAAAAACAGGAGTTGGATCTTCTAGGTTTTCAGAAACTGCATCCGCAAAATCAACAGGGACAGCAACATGATCATCATCAAAAACAAAATCTTCAATAGTATAGGTTGTTGGATAGCCAGCAGAAGAGAATAGTTTTTGAGAAACAGTTATTAATTCTATAGCTTGTTGTTGAACAGAAGAAGTATATGTATTTTGAAGTTTCTGTATACTTTTCTGCAAACTACGGATAGAAGAACTGTTTAAATATGTATCTATTATGCATGCTGAAAGTTTAATTGATGGTGTAAGCATGGATTTCTTAAGACCAACAGGTACAGCTTTAGAATTTAAAACAGCTTCATATTGCATTTTGCGAGCAATGGATTGAGCAGCAAAAGCTTTTACATAAAACTTAGAATATTTATCAAATGGTTGTGTGAACTTTTTGCATGAATCCAAAGTTTTTTGAACAGCTGATAATTCTTTAGAAGTCATAAGTTTTTTATCGTATTTCATAAGAATCTCCTTTCGTAAATACTCAGGCATGGCAGTGCCTTGTGATTTAAGTATAGGAGATATATGGAAGAAAGACAACAGAATAATAGCGGATGGCTTAATCCTCTGTCCGATACACGTAACCCCGAAACCCTCCCTAAATTGGTTAATTATTAAAAATAGCACTCAATTATCGGACGGAGAGTTAAGCCATCTGAAGAAAGGCAGGTGATAAAAAGTGTTCAGGGACAGGCTTAAAAAAGTAATGGCAGATCAAAACATCAATCAAGTAGAGTTGTCCAGAATCTGCGGTGTAAGTAGATCGACCGTCAGTAAGTGGATGTCTGGAGATTCAGAACCGGCAAAGGCGAGGAGAAATGAGATTGCAGAAGCATTTGATCTCCCAGAGAATTACTTCGAAGAAATAGTAATTCCTAAAAAGAAAATAGAGACGTTAACCCCGAAAGAAGTTGCGTATTTGATGGGAATGGGTGTTCCAACAATCGAAAAAGGACTGATTCAAGGGATTTTTCCATGGGGATATGCAATCCGGACAAGTGAAAATAAGCATAGATATTTCATAAATGCAAAAAAGTTTTTTGCAACTGAAATGATAAGCGTTTGAGAAAGGAGCATAAAGATGCATACAGAAACAAAAGCCATGATCTGCACGGCAGCAGTGCTGATCGCGTGTGGAATTTTTAAAGAATTAGCTGCAGTGTGTTTGATCACGGCGATGATCTATGAGGAAGGAGTGAAGACATTTGATAAATAAGATTTGGGAAGAACTTGATCGCATGATGGATGCTCAAGAAAGAGAAATTGAAATAGATATGGAAACAGAGGATGAAAGCAAGGTTTATTTTGAGACAGCAAAGCTGTTTGCATATCGTGAAGTTGAAAAAATAATCAAAAAATGTGCCCAGGAAGCGGCATCTTCCATGGACACACAAATGGATATTAATAGTTTATCACTAGAAAAGTATAACACAGATTCTGGTAAAAGTGAAATTAAAGAATTAGTATGTGACATTCTAAACATCATTCTAAGCTTCCTGGAAGATAAAAAAGGATTTATCAAAGAAGCAGAATCATGCGAGACAGTTCCAGATTTTAAACTTGAATTTAGTGGAACTACTTCAAGTTTAAAAGTTGATTTGCACCAAGATGGAGTAAGTATTTTTCATCTGTACAAATATCTTGACGGTGTTTTTAACCTTGATGAGAAGAAAGATGCAGTTGAAACATTAGAAATAGCAAGACAAAATCTTGTTGCAATATTAAAGGAAGTAGAGGAATAAGGCAATGGGAAAGATGATTCTGATCACAACTGATAACGAGGTAAAAGAACTGGAATATCCAGATGAGGGACTTAAATCATGGAAAAAGTTGAAAGAACACATCGGAAACAGATGTGAGCTAATTGAACATGTACAGCCCAAGAGATTATATACAGAGATCGGTGCAGGAATTGAGATTAAAAATGTGCCGGGATCAAAAGTAAGCATGTTGGTTGATGAAGAATTTTATTTTCATTGCGACGAAACCAAATTAAACAAGATAGCTTCATGGTTGTATGAGACAGATTGCCATGGATACCCGATTCTTGGTAACGCTTTGATTGTTGGAGAAAAGTATGGAAATGCAGGAATTGAGTTTTGTGAAATGTCAGAAGAACAGTTTGATATCGTGTTTCCTCGATTAGAGGAATTAGGAAAGAGGTTTAAAGATGCAGACCATAACAGGGTATGAGTACAACGGTTTTGCTATTCCAGAAGAGGAAGCAATAAAAAAAATTGAATATGAAGTGTGGAACCACGATGAAGATAAACAGGATGCTTTTGATTATCTTTGGGAAGTTGTAACAAGTGATCCGAAGTTAAAAGAAGAATTTAAAGAATGGTTCTTTAATGGAGTGTCGCATGAAATAGAGTGCGATGATCAAAGAAGAATCAAAGGTTATTTTGAGGTGATATAGATGTTAAAACCATATGATGAATTGGTAAAAGTAAATGTACTTCCGTATTGTGCAGAACGAGAAGGGTTTATGTATTTGAATTGGGCAAAGTGCATGGAGCTTTTAAGAGAGAACGGTGCAGAGAAGGTATATTTCGAACTTTGCCAGAATGAAAGAACAGGGAATAGTCTTTTTTGTAGTGATCAGACGTTTCAAGACAAAAATGGAAATATAAATCAATGTTATGAAACAAGGATTAAAGTATGTATTGATGATCAGGTGTATTACATGCAATCGCCAGTCATGAATGGTAAAAATCCAGTAAAGGCAAACTCGATGAATCAAGCCAGGGTTTGGGCTAGTGCCTGCAGGTCGTTTGTTAAGTGTGTAGCTATCAATACAGGGTTAGGATTCAATCTTTGGGTAAAAGAAGAGAACATGGATTATGTTCCAGTTGAAGACAGACCGGCTACAGAATCACAGAAAGCAACATTAATTGAAATTTGTTCCAAACACGGAATTAACATCGATGGTTGGTGTGAAAGAGAAGGAAGAACGCTTGATACATTAACTGGAAACGAAGCAGGAAGAATGCTGTTAGCATTAAAAACGAAGTATGGAGATGATTAAGTAATCAATGCATGAATTAGCAAAGATAACAGGAATCAGATCAGATATCTCTGGAACAGAGATGAAAGTCTTTGTTCCAGAGAAAAATCTGTTTAATACAGTTCTGGATAAGCGAATCCGTGATGTGGAGCTTCGGCTAGATGATGGCAGAACAATAACAAATGCACAGAGAAAAAAGGCATACGCAACGATCAGAGACATCGCAGATTATACAGGATATCTTCCTGAACAGATGAAAGAGATCATGAAGTATGAATATATCGTACGGACAGGAAATGATTATTTCTCTTTAGGAACATGCACAGTAGATACAGCACGCGAGTTTATATCAATGCTGCTGGAGTTTTGTTTGGAGCAGGGAATCCCATTATCTGATCTGGCGATCAACCGAGCAGATGATATTGGAAGATATCTGTATTACTGCATTAAGAATCGTGTATGTGCGATCTGTGGCCGCAAAGGAGAAATCCATCACGTTGACAAGATCGGGATGGGAAATGATCGCAGGACGATAGATGATAGCGAATACAGGAAGATATGTTTGTGCAGAACACATCATACAGAAGATCACACAATCGGAGAAAAAGCTTTCCAGGAAAAGTACAAGGTTTATGGAATCATAGTAAAGGAGCAGGAGAATGGCTTGGAAGAATTACAACAGACCCAACAAGTACAACAATCACAAAACGATAGTGGATGGGATCAAGTTTGACAGCATCAGAGAAGCAGAAAGATATCAGGAATTAAAGCTGTTAGAAACAGCAGGAGAGATCTCACATCTTGAACTGCAGCCGGTTGTGGTCCTTCAGGATAAATTTATTTATCAAGGCAAGACAATCAGAGCGATCACATACAGAGGAGATTTTGCTTACTTTGATCGTAGAGTGAATAGAGGTGTGATCGAAGATTTAAAAGGTGTGGAAACAGATGTTTTCAAGATTAAGAAAAAGATGTTCCAGAAGAAATATGGAGATCTGTACGATTTACGAATAACGAGGTGATCGCATGAAGCAAAAGAGCAGCTTCCTGATCTACCATGAATATCGGGAACCGTTAAAATTACTGACAGATGAGCAGAGAGGTCAGTTATTGATGGCATTGATTGATTACTCTGAATCAGGAGTTGTTTCAGAACTTGATGGAATATCCATGATGGCATTTTCATTTATACAAAGCCAGATGGATCGTGATTCAAAGAAGTACGAAAATCGATGCAGTTCTAATCGGGAAAATGGGAAAAAGGGCGGAAGACCTAAAAAGGAAAATGACTCAGAAGAAAACCCAAAAAACCCAATGGGTTTTGAAGAAACCGAAAAAAAAACTAAAAACCCAAAAAAGCCGATAAAGATAAAGAATAAAGATAAAGAGAAAGATATAAATAAAAATACTATGTGCAAATCTGAAGCAGATGCACTGTTTGAGAGAGTTTGGAAATTATACCCTCAGAAACGTGGGAAGGGGAAAGTCTCAGATGCCAATAAGAGGCGTTTACTTGATATCGGATTCGACGAATTAAGTCGTGCCATTGACCGATACAAGGCGGACTTGGCGTTAGATGACTGGAGAAAGCCCCAAAATGGCAGCACGTTCTTTAACTCGGGATACATAGATTACCTGGATGCCAATTACGAAAAACCCGAAAGAATACAGAGTGAAAAAACTCCAGGGGAATTGGAATGTCAAAGGGACTATGATTTTGATTCTTTGGAACAGCAGTTGTTTGAGAAGCAGTTTGGAGGATAGACGAGATGGAGCAGATGAACTTCTTCGGATGCGAGACTGCACTCCGGAGCAGAGTAATAACAAAGCAGACTCAAAGAGAAAGCCACGAGAAGATAGATAAGCAGGTGATCCGTAACAATATCCTGAATGAATTATCTTACGGAAACATGACTGCAAGAGAAATCGCTGTTGTGATGCACCGACATGGACTGGTGGCAGAACCGACACGGCAGCAGGTACAGCCAAGGTTAACAGAACTGACCCAGGAAGGACTTGTTGAAGTGATCGGTAAACGATATGACAGCCGGACAGATCGGCATGTGGCGTTGTATCACAAAGTTGAGTAAGTAAATAAAGGCATCCGGTTGATCTCTGTCCGTAGCAACCAAGAACCCAAGATTGTTGTTAAAAAGTCGTAGTAATAGTCGTGGTAGTTGTGGTTTTTGGGATGGTCTTAAGCGACAGGACGTAAAAAGATGATCACATATGCGGACGGAGATCAGCCGGATGGACTGAATTATATACCACAGTAACTATTAACCGCATAAGAAACAAGCCAATGTATAAGCCATGAGTCTGCTGCCTTAGGTGGCAGACAGAAAGGAGAACTAATGGCGGATTACAGCAAAGGATTTAAACGCCGTGTTGTGCAGTTATGGATCCAACATGGCATGTCCACAAATGAGATCAGTAGAATATCAGGCATCGATCATAAGACATTGATGAGGTGGTATAAGCGTTTCTACCCTGAGATAACAGGGGGGGGCGAGACAAAACACGAAGGTTTGCAGTGGCATTATGTAGGCAATTGTGCCGGATATCATAAGTAAATAAGTAAAGGAGTACGATCAGACAGCTTAACTTTCTATCTGATTAAGATTTTTCGAGTAACTATTAACGAAGCAAGCAAACGTAAACATATTTTTCAGGTTTTTTGTATTTTTATTTTTCACAAACTAGATTTGGTATTACAATTTTTCAAATCACAGGAGAAGAATCACGGCAGTTTATATGATCGGGCAAGAAATTATAGAAATGTGATCAGTATAAATGCTGTTTCAGGTAGAAAGTTAAGCTGTCTGAGATAGGTAGATAGTATGAGTAAACAAGATTATATAATGCAGGGCAGAAATGAAGGAATTGCGTTCTGTGACAAAATAGCAAAAGAAAAAGGATTAGAAGAGCTACAGAGAATAACAAGACAGAGAAATCTTGCAGGACTTCGAACACTAATAGATCCAAGAGAACTTGATCAGGATTTTAGAGATGCAACGCTACAGATTTTAGATACTGTATTGATCATGAGTCTTATAGTCTTGAAAGATGAATTTGATTTCGGAACTAAGAGATTAGATCGATTCAAGAAAAGATTCAATGACAAAACAGAGTGTTTAGAAACAGGAAATGTGACATGGATCGATATGATCGAGCAGGTCAGAGAAGAAAACAACATTAAATTAGATCTTAGAAAGAACGATGTAGTGATGGCATGGAGGAGAAAATAATGGTAAACAAGAAAGAATTTGAAGGTTACATCTGTGAGATCACCAATAAGCCAATCAGAGAGATGAGATTATGTCCGGACAAGCAGCAGAAGTTAAAGGTTCGGATCAAGTGTGATAAGGGATGCATTTATTGTGAGAAGGAAGTGATCGATAATGACCGATGAAGAAAAAAGAATGGTAGAATTTAACAACTACATAGATGGTCTGATTAAATTTATGAATGGGGAAAATGATGACTTTGAACCGATTCCGATACCAAAGGAAGTTGATGATGAAATGCAGAAAGACCGTTTCTATTAATTGTTAAAGAAAGTTAAGGATTAACTAATATATCATTTAATACATCAATTAATAAAACAATACAACAGTTGATGTATCAGCTGGAAGGAGAAGAGAATATGATTACAAAGACACAATTCAAGGATGCAGTTAAAAAGACAATCATTTGTACAATTATGAATCAGCCAGAAATAATTTATAATCTGGACCAAGATGAAGACGGAGCTATGAAAATCTTGGTAGGATTTTATAAAAGACTTATTAAAAAATTATATAGAAAAAGAGGTGAATTAAAAGATTGTAATGAGATAAATGAAATATATGTTATTGCATTTGAATGTTTATACAAAGAAGATGGAGAAACACCAGCTTATGTAATTTATGAAGAAAATATGCTTTGTTTATCAAGCATTAATGCACTAACTCAAATGTGTCAAGAAGTAATAGATAATTATTATTGTGAATTAACAAGCGAAATCCAAAAAGAACTAGAGGAAGAGTAATGGGCAAAGTAAGACAAAGATTAGGAAAAGCCTACATCCATACAAAAGAAGAATCCATCCAGAGTATCATCATTGATGCTCTGGTGGGTTCCGGATATGACGTGGATGTTGAGGTTACAGATAACGGAACAGGAAACGAAGTAGTATCATGTGAGATTTACGATGTGGGGGGGGGGCAGTAAGAAATGATAACAACAAAAGATGCTGTAAAAGTATTAAGTTTAACACTAACAATCGTATGTTATGGAATTTATTTTTATTCCGACCGAAAAAAAGATTGCTATCAAGCTATTAAATTTTTGATACTGGGATCAATCATGCAGAATGTAACATTCCACTTGGAATAAAGGAGCGTTAAGAATATGGGAAAGACAATAGAGAAAATAGAAAGAGTGGTGAAAATGCTAAATGGACGACACATGCCAAAACCTTACGAAGTGTACAAACACTTTAAAGGGAACTTATATGTTGTCCTTAATGTTGCTCGCTATACGGAGACAAATGAATTACTTGTAGTATATGCTGCTACAAAAGAAATGCAAAGAATCTATGCAAGACCATTACAGATGTTTATGAGTGAAGTAGATCACGAAAAATATCCAGATGCAAAGCAAAAATACAGGTTTGAAAATATGATGGAGGGTTAATTTATGATCGTTGGATTTTTAAGCGGATTAGTTATTGGAGCAGTAGCAGGAGTGGCAGTGATGTCACTCTGTGCCGCAGCGAAAGAGAGGGATGAGTTATGACAAGGGAAGTATCAATTACTGATAAGCTGACAGGAGTAATAACAGTAAACGACGACCTGAAAAAAGTAAAACAAGAAATGTGCGACGGTTATTGCGTGTATGCAAAAATGACACCACATTTTGACAAAACAAGTGCAGGAGCATGCGTTTTATGCCCACTGAAAAATTATAAGGAGTGATACATAAATGGGATATCTAGATTGTCCATGTTTCAAGTGTGATCATGGCGGAGAAAGAGAAAAACGAGTTGAATGTCGAAGAAAATGCACTGAATTTACTGCATGGAAGTTAAGTATGCAGGCAATAAGACAGAAAAAGAAAGAAGACAAAGACAAGTACTATTCGACGACCAAAGGGAAGCTTTACAAAAGAAACCTGATGAAGCAAAAAGGTGGAAGAAAGATATGGTAGATCCATGCAAAGCCTGTGCAGAGATAATCTGCATGGGCATTTGTGCCGATCGGGCGCATTACAAACAAGAGTACCGGGAAATGACAGACCGGATAAGGCAGCAGTTAATAAATCGTAACAGGAGGCAAGACATGGATAAGAAAAAGCTAAGGCAGTATAGATCTCTGAAGAGGGAGCAGAAGATGCTGGAAGGGAAAATGGAGAAACTGAATGAGAGAGCAGAGAGGATTCCGGCAGTCATTGGGAAAGTAAAAGGATCTATGGATACGTTCCCCTATATCGAAACGCACATGAGTGTTGTGATGTCAGAGCCAAAACAGGCAGATGTGATCTATCGGCAGATGATGATCAATGGAAAGAGACAGGAACAGGTGGATGAACTTCTGGCAGAGATCGAAGAGTTTATCAGCCAGATTCCTGACAGCAATGCAAGACAGATTTTTGAATTCATTTACCTGAATGGCATGACACAACAGGAAGTTGGAGAACGATTGGGGTATACGAAAGGCAGAATTTCTCAAATAATCAGCGAAAATCTAAAAGATTAAACAAATTAAACAAAAAAGTGTGTTATAGTTATACTTGAGGAAATTGGATAGAGTCCAATCAATCGCCCCGTATAATTTTTTGAGCATCGTAGAAATACGATGTTCTTTTGTTCTATAACTACTAGAATATGCGGAAACTTTGTGATATAATAAATAAAAAAAAGAAATAGGGGGCGATTTTATTATGAATTTGACAGAAAAAGAAAGATTGTTTTTATACAATCAATACGAGGCATTGAGAATACTAAATAGTGATGACGAACACGAGAGTAAAAGGTATGAGAACTTTCAAAAAATTGTAGTGCGCGGATATGAGGACTTGTATGATTGGTTAACAGACGGATTTGATAAAACTGTTCCTTCAGAAGTGACACAGTTTGTTTTTGATGTTCTTAATCTTTACCGAGCATTGATGGTTTCATATCATGAGTTGTCAGATGAAGAAAAGGCTCAAATTGATGAAAATGACATCAAGTATGAAGGGTTCGATGGATCCAATGAAATTCAGTATTATTGTTTTGCGGATTTTTTAATGCGTGATGAAGGTTTGTATGGAGAAATTTTTGACGACGGTCGTGCAGAACTTGATTCGCATGCGAAAAGAGTCGATCAATACAAAAAAATGCTTGATGCATGGAGAAATACGGGTAAAGAGAAGCATGATAATTTAACTGCTGAAGAAATCAGAGGTATCATCGAATCGTATAAAATCAGGTAATCATGAAACTTAATATCAAATTATAAAAATGAACTCGGGTGACCTTCGGGCCCCGGGTCTTTTTATGTTTAAAATTAGAAAGGATGGTAACAAATGAAACAGTATATCGGAACAAAGATTATTAAAGCAAAACCTATGACACGCGGTGATTATAACGATTATCGAGGATGGCAGATTCCTGCAGATGAAGATCCGATGGATAAAGGATACTTGATGGAATATGAGAATGGACATGAGCAGTGGTTGCCAAAAGAAATGTTCGAAACTGATTATATCGAATATGACAAAAACAAATTACCGGCAACAGCTGTTGGCATGATAAGTACAGATTATAAAGAACGTTTCAAGGCAGAATATGCTCAGTTAGTAATTCGTTATGAAGGATTAAAGGGAATGCTTAAAAAGTGGGATGATGGAACACTTGAGTTTGAACCAACTTGCCCTCGTAGCATTTACAACATGCAGATCAAAGCAATGTCTGAGTATATTGCAGTGCTTGAAGCAAGGGCAGCGATTGAAAATGTAGATTTGATGTCTGAATAAAAGCCGGAGCAATCCGGCATAAGGACCTCTAGCTCAGTAGGTCAGAGCAATCGGCTCATAACCGATCGGTCCAGGGTTCGAGTCCCTGGTGGTCCATTTAAGAAATAAGAAAGAAGGTGGTAATGTTTGAGTGAAGAAAAAAACTACATACTTGCAGAAGCCGACTATGTAGTGGGAATGAAGTATAAAGACATTGCTGCCAAGTATGGAGTCTCGATAAATACTGTGAAATCGTGGAAGAAACGATACGCATGGTCGAGAAATAAAAAGACGAAAAGTACACAAAAAGGGTGCACACAAAACAAAAAGGGTGCACACAAAAAAGAAGCCGTTGCAGAGGATGTAAGTCAGGTCGTGATCAACGATGAACTTACCGATCAGCAGCAGCTTTTTTGTTTGTATCAATCCAGGATGTTTAATTACACGAAAGCTTACATGAAAGCTTATCCAGGATGTACTTATGCATCTGCTGCCGTATTAGGAAGCAGGCTTATGAAGAATCCAGTGATCAGAAAAGAGATTGAACAGCTAAAGCAGAATCACATGAATAGAGAGATGCTTAAGCAGGAAGATATCTTTCAGAAGTATATGGATATTGCATTTGCAGATATGAATGATTTTATGTCGTTCGGTCAAGAAGAAATAGAAACTGATTATGGTCCAAGGATGGTCAACAGTGTCCGGCTAAAAGAGTCAGATAAAGTTGACGGTACTCTGATCACAGAAGTGAAGCAGGGCCGTGATGGCGTGAGTGTAAAGCTCGCAGATCGTATGAAGGCAATAGATTGGCTTGCAGATCATATGGATATTGCCACTGCAGAACAGAAAGCTAAGATTGAGCAGATCAGAGCTAAGACAGCGATCATGTCCGGAACATCCGAAGAAGAGACAGAAGACGATGGATTCATCGAAGCCTTAAAAGGTGAGGTGGCAGATGTATGGGAAGAAGAATAAAGAAAGCTGTCTTTAAGTTTCGGCCGTTCTCTAAGAAGCAGAAAAAGATACTTACCTGGTGGCTACCAAATTCGCCAGTGCATGATCAAGATGGAATCATAGCAGATGGAGCTATTCGATCGGGGAAAACAGTTTCTATGTGTTTATCCTTTGCAATGTGGGCAATGGAAACGTTCAATGGCCAGAACTTCGGTATGTGCGGTAAGACGATTGGTTCTTTCCGGAGAAACGTACTCTTTTGGTTAAAGCTTATGCTTAAGAGTCGAGGATACCACGTTGAAGATCACAGAGCTGATAACTTAGTTGTTATCCAGAGAGGTGGCAAAGAAAATTATTTTTACATCTTTGGCGGTAAGGATGAGCGATCACAGGACTTGATACAGGGTATCACACTTGCAGGAGTCTTTTTTGATGAAGTTGCATTGATGCCTGAATCTTTTGTTAACCAGGCGACAGGACGTTGTTCCGTTGATGGATCAAAATATTGGTTTAACTGTAATCCAGATGGACCTTATCATTGGTTTAAGACTAATTGGATTGATCGTGCAGATGAAAAGAAACTTGTCTATTTACATTTCACAATGGACGACAATCTGAGCTTATCTGAGCGAATTAAAGCACGATACCGGGCAATGTATACCGGGGTGTTTTACAATCGATATATTGAGGGCCTGTGGGCTGTAGCTGAGGGAATTATCTATGATATGTTTGATGAAGAAAAGCATGTCACGTCAGAACATTATTCAGCAATCGGCAGTAAATACGTCAGTGTCGATTATGGTACGCAGAATGCTACAGTATATCTTCTTTGGGAGAAGAATCAGAAGAGTCAGTGGGTTGCAACGAAGGAATATTACTATTCTGGTCGAGATGAGACCACGCAGAAGACCGATGGAGAGTATGCAGATGACATGGAAGAGTTCCTGGAAGGAATCAATGTTGAATCAATCATTGTCGATCCAGAAGCAGCATCCTTTATCGCGGAGCTTAAGAAACGAGGATTCAAGGTTAAGAAAGCAAAGAATGATGTTCTTGATGGGATCCGATTTGTTGGAAATCTGTTAAATATAGGTGTATTACTATTCTCTGAATGTTGTAAGGAAACAATTAAAGAATTTGGCTCTTATATCTGGGATGACAAGGCATTGGAACGTGGAGAAGATAAACCAGTGAAGCAGCATGATCATTGCATAACTGGTGATACGCTTATTGATACAATTGATGGTCCGATTCCAATAGAAAAGCTTGTTGGTAAAACAGGAAAAGTACATTGCTATAATTTAAGGCGAAGAAAACCTGAAATTTCTACATACTATAATGTGAGAAAGACAAGGGAGAATGTCGAAGTATTTGAAATAGAGATGGAAGATGGAAGAACGATCAAGGCAACAGCCAATCATTTAATATTTACTCAAAATGGTTGGAAAAAAGTAAACGATCTAACTGGACACGATTCGATACTTGATATAAGAATAAAGAAATGATAATCTTATATCAGGAGGTGCGTTAAATGGTAGAATATTTAGAAAACGGAGACTTGGCATTATATAATGGATATAAATTCAGAAAAGACAAGCGGACAGGGTACTATTTATCATCAAGAATAATAAACGGAAAACGCATAAGGCTTCATGTATATATATGGGAATGTGAAAATGGTGAGATTCCAAATGGATATTCTGTACATCATAAAGATGAGGATAAAAGCAATAACGAAATTTCAAATTTAGAATTGATGACAAATAGTAAACATACACGATTACACGCAGAGGAGAAGGCAAGAAACAATTATGATGATATGTTAAAAAACTTAAAAGAAAATGCTATTCCCGCTTCTAAAGATTGGCACAAAAGCAAAGACGGGAGCGAATGGCACAAAAAGCATTATGAGCAAATGAAAGGGAAGATGAAAGTTCCAAGAAAGTTTGTTTGTGAGTATTGTAATAAAGAATTTGTTAGCACACAAACAAGATCAAGATTTTGCTCAAATAAATGCAAATCGGCATGGAGACGAAAATCAGGAGTTGATGATGCTATTAAAATTTGTTGTAAATGTGGCAAGGAATATGTTGCCAATAAGTACCAAAAAACAAAATACTGTCCAGTATGTAAAAATAAAAAGTGTTAAATCCATAGGAAAAGCAGATGTATATAATATGGAAGTCAAGAACCACCACAACTTTAGTGTTTGTGGTGGTTTTATTATACACAATTGTATGGATGCAGTGAGATATTTTGCTTACACGATCGTAAGACGTGAACGAAAATGGAGTTGATTAAATGATAAAAGAAATTATTGAGCGAATAAGGCAGGTGATAAGAAAAATGCTTGGAAAAGAAAATATCAGGGATGCGATCGGAGTTGATGTTGCCGTATCGGACAAGATGGCAAGAGAAATTGATCTCTGGTCGAAGATGTATAAAAATCAACCGCCTTGGAAAAGAAAAGAGCTGAAGCTTTGTGGGTTACCTGCAGCTATTGCCGGAGAATTTGCAAGGCTTGTCACACTGGAATTAAAGACCGAGATCACAGGAAATAAGTTTCTCAACGATGAATACCAAACCGTGACTGATAACATACGAACGTATACGGAATATGCCTGTGCAAAAGGTGGACTTGCAATGAAGCCTTATGTTTCTGACGGACACATTGAAGTTGACATGGTCCAAGCTGATCACTTTTTCCCAACGAAATTTAATTCCAGAGGGGAAGTTATCGCAGCGGTCTTTATGGAAACTGTAACGATCGGGAAACAGGTATATACAAGATTGGAATACCATCAGCATGATGAGAACACTACATATCACATTATGAATAAGGCTTTTGTAAGACAGGATCTTGATAATGTTGAGGTATTGGGAAAAGAAGTACCGCTTAGTGCTGTACCAGAGTGGGCAAATCTGGAAGAAGCTGTCACGATCTTAAACGTGAAAAAGCCGTTATTTGCATACTTCAAGATACCAAATGCAAATAATGTCGATGATTCATCTCCGTTGGGAGTATCTGTATATTCCAGAGCAATCGATGATATCAAAGAAGCTGATTATCAATGGACGAGAATCTTATGGGAATATGAAGGGTCTGAATTAGCGATCGATGCAGACATTGGGTTATTTAAACGTAAAGAAAACGGAGAATTTGATCTTCCAAAAGGAAAAGAAAGACTCTTTCGGATGATGGATTTTGACGAAGATCACGACCAGTATAAAGTGTTTGCACCGCCAATCCGTGACGAAAGTCTTATCAATGGATTCAATACAATTCTTCGCAGGATTGAGTTTAACGTAGGTCTCGCCTATGGAACATTAAGTGATCCAAACACAGTCGATAAGACTGCAGAAGAAATTAAGGCGAGTAAACAGCGATCATACAGCACAGTATCTGATATCCAGAAAGCGCTGCAAAAAGCATTAGAACAATTAGTCTATGCAATGGATGTGATCGCACAGCTTGCTAATCTAAATGGTGGCAAGAAATACGAAATCAGTTTTGACTGGGACGATTCGATCGTGATCGACAAAGAACAGGAACTGCAGAGTATGCAGCAGGATGCAACTGCAGGACTGATTCGAAAAGAAATATACATTGCGGCCAAGTATGGCGTATCTGAGGAAGAAGCATTGAAAATGATGCCGGCACAGGATGATCGTTTTACCATCCAGGAAGAGTAGGTGATCACAGATGCTTGATCCGAAGTATTTGGAAAAGTTCTCCGATCAGTTACTTGGCATCATTGACACTCTGACAATAGCGATCATATCTGATATGGCAAAAAGAATCGTAAAGATGGGAAATGTATCAGAGTCAACAAAACATCAGGCTGAAGTTTTACAGAATGCAGGTCTTGTTTATAAAGATACGATCAAGCGAGTAAGTCAGGTATCTGGATATCAAAAGCATGAAGTTCAGAGAATGTATGAAGAAGCAGGTGTTAGGAACTTAAAGAACGAGGCTGTATATTACAAACAGGCAGGCAAAGAAGATATTAAGTTAAATCAGTCCAATGGAATGCAGAGAATCTTGCAAGCAAATATCAGAAAAACATGCCAGGAACTTGATAATCTCACGATGACAACCGCAGTAAGATCACAGTCAGCTTACATACAAGCTTGTAATAGAGCACAGATGAAAGTTAGTTCTGGAGCATTCAGTTATGACAAAGCAATTGCAGATGCGATCAAAGAGGCAGCAGTGCAGGGAACAGAAGTCTTATATCCGTCACAGCATGTCGATAAATTAGATGTCGCGGTAAGAAGAGCTGTACTTACCGGAGTAAACCAGACTGCAGCAGAAATGAACTTGCAATACGCAAAAGATCAGAACTGTGATTATGTTGAAACAACTGCACATGAAGGAGCAAGACCGGAACATGCCGTATGGCAAGGGAAGGTCTTTTGTTTATCTGGGACTGATCCAAAATATGAAAACTTTTATGAAGCAACAGGATATGGAACAGGACCAGGTTTATGTGGTTGGAATTGCCGCCATAACTTCCATGCGTTCTTCCCAGGAATATCGACGCCAGCATATACGCAAGAGATGTTAGATGATTATTCTGCAAAGAATGTTGAATACAATGGAAAGCAATTTACAGAGTATGAAGCGGGTCAGATGCAGAGAGGTCATGAACGACAGATCAGAGAGACAAAGAGGAAACTTGCTGGATATAATTCAGCGATCAGTGAAGCGAAAGATGATACCTTAAAAAATACTTTACAGAATCGGTTTAATGAAGAATCTGTGAAATTAAAGAAACAGGAAGCAGCATTAAAAGCTTTCTGCAAAGAAACAGGAAGGCGATATGAGTCTGCCAGAGTTCAGATCCATGCAGTAAAGAACAAAGCAGGAGATATCGTTGGATTTGGTCGTAGTGTTGCACAGAAAGCTGTATGGAGTAATAGAAAAACAAAAGTCAATGAATCTAAATTTACAGAACGATTAACTGATTTTAATTTAGGACAAAAGGATCTGATCAATCATTGGAGCGTTCAGAGAAATTTGAATAAGTCCGACATTGGAAAAGAGACAATGAAATATATTGTTGATCATCCAGAAATTAATATAGAATTAGCATATCATGTTGATAATCCAGATAAGTTATACGGAAAGCAATGGAAAGATAATATTCGTATTTATGCATCAGACACAAAAACAATTGAAAAAACCGCTGAAACATTGATTCATGAAATAACACATCATCGATATGATATTGGTGGATCACAGTGGTCAGAATGCGTTTGCAGAGCTCAGGAGTTAAAACATAAGTATCGTCGTAATACATTGACTGCAAATGAATTAAGAAGTATAATTAAAGAAATAAAAGAATTGTATCCAGAATTACCGTGGAGGTGATTATATATGAGATTTTGGGATGAAGTTGATGAAGCAATTAAAAAAGTAAGACAAGGGCAAGAAGCAACTTGTCCATTATGCAAAAAAGGAAAGTTAGTACCAGTTGGAAATCCAAAAACAACAAAATCATTTTATTGTGATGCATGTAAAGAAAAACTTAATTTAGATTAAACGCCATCTGATCAATGTCAGGTGGTATTTTTATACGAATTTTTAAGAAAGGAGCAGCGAAACATGAAGTCAACAGAATAGAAAGGACGGTGATCCAAATATCTCCCCGCAGCAGGGTTAAGCTGCAGAGGACACGCAGAGAGATCTGGGTGTTATTTTTATGCAAAGAAATAACATTGGTCAGCTGATCAGACCTTAAACAGTCGGTTCGTGGCGGTCGGTTACACGCCTAAAACAACCTAATACGAAAGGAGCATAGTAACATGAAAACAGATTTTTTAAAAGGTTTAAATCTTTCCCAGGAAGTGATTGATAAGATCATGGCTGAAAACGGAAAGGATATCGCTGTAGAACAGAAAAAAGCAGAGAAGATCACTCAGGAGCGAGACAGCTATAAGCTAAAAGCAGAAAGTCTTGAAACTCAGGTAAACGATGCAAATGCAGAGATTCAGAAGTTTAAAGACATGGACATTGACGGCATCAAGCAGGCAGCAGATGACTGGAAAACGAAAGCTGAGAAAGCAAAGAGTGATGCAGATGCTCAGATTTCAGAAATGAAATTTGATTATGCGTTAACTGCAGCATTGACAGGAGCGAAAGCCAGAAACAGCAAAGCGGTTAAAGCGTTACTTGATATGGACGGACTGAAACTAAACGATGGAAAGATCATTGGTTTAGACGAACAGCTGTCACAGATCAAGGAAGAAAACAGCTTCTTGTTCGAGAGCGATGAACCAGCACCAACGATCGTTAAAGGAACAAATGGTGGTTCCGGCGGTATTGGTGGAAAGAAACCAAGTGAAATGACATATTCGGAACTCTGTGACTATATGGAACAGAATCCCGGAGCAGAGATTTAAATAAAGGAGTAAGAAATGGCAGGAGAAAAATTTGATTCTAAATCATTCAATCCTCAGGCATTTGGTGCCTACACAGAGAGGATCCCAAATTTAAAAAAGAACGAGCTGATCAAGTCCAGAGCCTTAAAAGGTAATCAGGATATCAAAAACACGTTCAGTTCACAGACAGGAACAGTATATGCAGTATTGCCAATGCATGGTCTGATCGGTGGAGCAGCACAGAACTATGATGGTGAGACAGATCTTAAGTCTGAAAGCACAGATACATTTGAGAGAGGTGTCGTTGTAGTTGGTCGTATGAAAGGGTGGACAGAACGAGACTTTTCAGAAGATGTCACAGGTGGCGTAAGCTTTATGGACAATGTTGCAGCACAGGTTAACGATTACAAAGCTGATCTGGATCAGACAACATTAGTAAAGATTCTGGAAGGTGTCTTTGCAATGACCGGAAAAGAAAACAAAGTCTTTGTTGATACACATACATCTGATATCACAGCAGTAACAGCAACCGACAAAGATGGAAATGCAAAGAATGTTGTCCAGGCTGATACATTAAATACGGCTTTACAGAAGGCAGCAGGAGACAATAAGTCTAAGTTTACGATCGCGATCATGCACAGCGCGGTGGCAACGAATCTTGAAAATCTGAAACTGTTAAAATATATGACACAGACAGATGCAAATGGAGTTGAAAGAGACTTAACTCTTGCAACATGGAATGGCCGCTTAGTTCTGATCGATGATTCTATGCCAACAGAAGAAGTTGCTGCAGTAGAAGAAAGTGGAACAAAAGGAGAGTCTGGTTATGTTGCAGCACAGGAAGCTTACACAAAATATACAACTTATGTGCTAGGTGACGGAGCTTTTGATTATGAAGACATTGGTGCCAAAGTACCATATGAAATGTATCGTGATCCAAAAACACATGGCGGAGAAGATACTCTGTATATGAGACAGAGAAAAGTATTTGCACCATACGGCATTTCATTTACTAGAAAATCTATGGCTGCAAAATCCCCAACAGATACAGAACTTGCTGATGGATCTAACTGGACACTGGTTGATAACGGAAAAACAAATTCCGATAAGAAAGTGATCGATCACAAAGCAATTCCAATCGCAAGAATCATTTCCAGAGGGTAGGCGGTGATCCGGTATGGTGGAATATGCAGACAGGGATTTTTATGAAAATACATTTCATGGCGAGATCATACCGGAGAAAGCTTTCCCTAGTATGGTCTTAAAGGCGAGTATCTTTGTGAAGTTTCTTACATTTGCCAGAGTTGATGATATGGCAGAGATTCCAGAGGAAGTGAGTCTGGCCACATGCGCAGTGGCAGATGTAATGTATCAGGACAGAATGAGAAAAGATGATGCAGGAAGGGAGATTGCAAGTGAGAACAACGATGGATACAGTGTAAGCTTTGTGACGAGTCAGAGCAAAGCAACAGGAACAGTAGAGCATCGTTGTAAGAAAGCGGCGTATCCTTATCTTGCACATACAGGACTCTTGTACAGGGGGTGTGGGCCATATGATGACAAATGCAGACCTCACGATCTATAACAGTCACGGAGTTGATAAAAAGACAGCACGAAAGATCTATTTAAAGACTCAGATCAAAGGTGTTAATTTTTACACAAAGCAGCAGACAACTGTTACCGATCAGGGACTTAGTTCTGCCGATTTGTATCAGATCCGCATCCCGTTATCCGCAGATACAGAAGGGAGAGAATATATCAATGCAGACAAGTATCGGGAATTATCTGCAGAAGAAGCAGAAAAGTATTGGACGATCAACAACGGGGATCTGTTTGGAAAAGGATTGTTAGAAGATTTTGAAAAAGAATCAGAATTTTTAAAACAGCAGTACACGGGAAAAGTATTATCGTTTTCGGATAACCGGAGAGGAAGTTTGCCACATTGGAGAATCGGAGGTGCTTAAATGGGAACACAAGTAAAAGTCGAACTTTCGCCAGATCAGATTTTAAAGACAAGAGGTCTTCAGATTGGTGGACCAGCACAAAGATTTTTTACTGGTGAATTCCGAAGAAAAGCAGATCCGTATGTTCCGTACTTAAACGGACCATTAAAAAATACAGCGATAGAAAATGAAGATTCTATTGATTATGTACAGCCATATGCACAGAGACAATATCATGAGAATAAAGGGAAAGGCCTCCGTGGTAAAGAATGGGATCAGCGATGTTGGGCTGACAACGGAGATCAGATTGTGGAATCTGTTGCGAAGTTTATTGGAGGTAAAGCAGAATGAGCGTGATCGCAAGTGTAAGAGAATTTATACAAGATTATCCTGGATTATCAGCATTTGATGATCTGGTGGGCGTGGAACATCTTCCGGAGGATACAAAAAGTTATGCGATCGAAGCATCGGTAACATCACAGCCAATTAAAAAGCGATATATTAACGGCGACACAGAACGCCGTTTTAATTTTGTCCTGGCAAGCCGTGAGTACTTCGGGGCAGACGTTGCAGAGAATATCGATGTGGCGGAGTTTTACGAAGATTTCTCAGACTGGTTGGAACGATGTACGATCAATAATGATCTTCCGGAAATGGATAAAGGAAAAAGAGCAATTAAAATACAGGCACTGACAAATGGCTACGTGTTTAACGCAGATGCAACAAAAGCACAATACCAGATTCAGTGTCAGTTAATTTATTATCAAAAATTAGGAGGAATATAAAATGGCAGAAACAGCAAGTAAAACAGTAAAACAGCGTTATCAGGAAGCTTCTTACTTAAAAGTAGGAGAAAACTTCGAACTTATGGGAACTGGTTTTACAGAGTTAAATGAAGATCCAGGAGCACAGACAACAAGTAAAAAATATATCAATGATAAATCATCCACATCAAGCATTACAAGTTATGAAGGTGAGCACGGATTTACAGCCGATCAGATTCCAAGCGAAAATGTCATTAAAGATCTGGTCAGCATTGGTAAAGAGAGAAAAACAGGAGCAGATGCAGAACGTGAATTTGTTCGCGTTGATCTGGATGAAAAAGTAGAGGGAGATACCACTGGGACAGTATTCAAAGCACGTATGTTTACCGTAGCTGCTGAAATTTCAAGTTTCTCTGATAATGACGGAGAATTACAGGTTGAGGGAACACTTCACGACAAAGGAGATCCTGTTATGGGTAAATTTGATACAAAGACAAAGACATTTACACCGGATTCAGCAACGGAGTAAACGAAAGCGAAGCTTGAAATTGGAATTAAGGAGTAAGATATATGTTTATTTGGAATGGAAAGAAGCTCGCATTTAATTTCCTGGATGCGGACATGATGAAAAAATTTAGTGATGCAGGAAAGGAAATGTGGAAGAAACTTGGTGAGTACGAAGAGAAGAATGCAGAAGATGGAAAAATCAAGGCAGAAGGCGTGGCGTATGAGTCAGAAATCATTAGTGAGTTTTTTGACGAGGTATTTGGAAATGGCACCGCTGATGAAATCTTTACATCAAAACATGATCTGACAGAAAGAACGAAAGCAATTAAGAAGCTTTATTCTATCAGAGATTCACAGTTAGCTGGTCATACAAAGAGAGTCAATGATCTGCACAAGATGATTGGAGCTGAATGATCAGAAGAGAACTCCCGGTGTCAGTAGATATCGGGAGTGAAACATATAAGATTGATGCTGATTTCAGAACAATTATGAATGTGGAAGAGATTATCTTTGGAAAAGAAGTTACAGATGATCAAAAGAAGTTTGCAGAAGAAATGATGAAAGAAATCGATATTGAAGAAAAAGATGCGATCGCAAATGCAAAATATTATGATGCACTAAAACTCTTTTATAGAGATAATGTTCCGGATGATCTGGAAGAAGCTATGGAAAAAATGCTGTGGTTTTATTCCTGTGGTAAGGAAGATAAACAATCAAAAACAAAAACAAAGAAAAAAGTGATCAGCTTTGAATATGATTTTGATTATATCAATGCAGGGTTTATGCAGGATTATAAGATTGATCTGTTCGAGGTTGATTTTTTGCACTGGTGGAAATTTATGTCGCTATTCAGTGCCCTTCATGATGATTGTAAGATTTGCGAGATTATCGGATATCGTGGGGCAGAGTTAAAGAATTTTGACAAAGAACAGAGAAAAAGGATAAGGGAGATGCAAAAGATCTATGCACTTCCGGATGATATAAGTAAAGAAGAGAAGAAGAGACAGGATGAGATAACACAGATACTGCTAAATGGCGGTGATCTGTCAGGAATATTGTAAAAAAAGTCAAATTCTTGCAATGTGCATAAAAAAGATGCGTAAATCGAGAATTTTGAGAAGAAAAATGCATCACAAAGGTGATGCAAAAATAGGAATTAAACTTAAAAAAGATTATGAGATTTGCACAAATGGAAAATGTCAAAAAAGAGTAAGAAATTTGACAAAAAAATAGAATGTGTTAGAGTCAAATGCAGGAGAAGACAAAGCACAGAAAACTATTGAAGTAGCCTCTGTGCAATGGTTAATCTTTTTCCTTTCTATAGCGTGGAAGATCATATAAATCCCTGGCGTAGCGACGTAATAAATCTTGACCTTCTGGATTTAAGGCATGATAGTGACGGAGTAATTTTTCTTCCTTTGTGTAGATATTTTTAACACTGAGTTTGTTAGGACTTTTTGAGCCACTGGCTAAAACCGCAGCAGTAACGTCAGAGTTGATGAAACTGGAGAGATTAGCAGCTGAAAGTAATTGACTTGCGTGATCAGATCCTAATATATCACAGATGCGACGTACATAATCCAAATTAACTGTGTTGTTATCACGTTTAATTAAAGAATACAGGGTAGTAACAGGAATATCTGCTAATTCAGCCAATTCCTTTACAGTCATATTTTCTTGGTGTAGGATATCAGATAATTCTTTTCCAAATGCCATAAAGCACCTCCTTTTATATTTATATTATAATTAAAACACGAAAAATCATATTTGTAAACACGAAAAAGAGTATTGACTATTACGAAAAATAGTGATATTATAATTACGAAAAATAGTAGAAAGGAGAATACAGATAATGAAAACTGAAGATTTAGCACATGAAAGAAGAGGACGTCCCACCAGAAATCCTAAAAACAGAAAAATTCAGTGTCGAATTGATGAGGAAACGGATAGCATACTTATAGAATATTGTCGCAAGTATGGAACGAGTGAATCAGCAGCGATACGTGAAGGGATACGCAAATTAAATGAGGAACTTTAGAAACAAAAAAAAGGGAACAGCTGAATACTTTGGCCGGTACAAGCTATTCCCAGATGATAACACCAAAAAGGTATCATTATTATAATGTTACTTCATTTTGGTGCAAAAATCAATATCCAATTTATGGAAGAAAGGCAACAGAATGAATGATTTAAAAATGACAGAACAGACAATTAGTAGTTTAGAAGTCGCAGATATGGTTGAAAAGAGACATAAGAATTTATTACGAGATATCGCAAAATACACTTATGAATTGACTGAGCTCAAAATTGAGCCCAGTGAATTTTTTCGAGACAGTACATATAAAGACAAAACAGGAAGAGTATTGCAATGTTTTGATGTTACAAAGAAAGGCTGCGAGTTCATTGCTCACAAGTTAACAGGAATCAAAGGCACAGAGTTTACAGCAAAATACATCAACCGATTCCACGATATGGAAGATGTGATTCAGTATGGAATCATCCGGAAAGAAAGTGTTAAGAAAAGAGAAAAACTACCATCTGTAAATCAAATGGTTAAGAATGTAAAAAGCGCACTGCATGATGCAGGCGTAGACTCTAAGTACATAGCGGCAGAAGTTGTGCGGATTTATTCTGATAATGGATATCCAATCAATATACCTTTGATTTCAGAAATTCCTGTTTTATGGGATTGCACGAGAATTGCTAAAGAGTTAGGAATTATGTCCAATAATGGGAAACCACATGACAAGGCTGTTAGTGGAATTATTCAGAAATTGGATGTAACAGAAGATGAAATTGTAAAAACAGCGTACAGTAGAAATGGGCATGATGGTGTTACAATTCAGTATAAGGACAGCGTATTCCGAAAAATAAAAGAATGGCTAGAAACTAATGGATATCCTACCATGATTGAATATCAGTTATCCAATGGAAAGATTAACAAGTGTAAAGTTGTTTATCAGGAGGTGGCGTAGATGAATGAATTAAAAGATTTATTATCAGAGCTGCTTTGTGAAATGCAAGGGTTGAATGAGGTCGAAATCAAAGAGTTAAGAAAAGAATGGATTGATAAATTGATAGAAGTTGGAAATAAAAAGGCAATAAGGGTGGCAAATCTTGTTTGCGATATTGCGATAGAACAATTTAAGCAGGTGGCATAAATGTTATATAGAGAACGTCTGGAGACAGGCGTTCTTTTGTTGCGAGTATTTTCTTAATATTGTATAATTAAAGAAAAATATTCGGGAGGAAAAAGATATGGGAGTAGCAGATCATAATTCATCAGTGAAGATTCCTTACAGTGTAGAAGATGTTTTTGAAGCACTAAAAAAATCATCTCAGTATATATATGGGATGAAAGTAGATTCTGTAGATGAATTACTAAAAACGGTTTATTTAAAAGCTGGTATCAGTGCATTTTCGTGGGGAGAAAATGTGACAGTAACGGTTAAAGCAGCAGAAGATGGAGAAAGTATTGTAGAAGTGACGTCTGCATCTAAAACAGGAGTATTCGGAAGCGTTGTTGACATGGGAAAGAATAATAAGAATTTAAAGACTATTATGGATGAGCTGTCAATGGAGCTCAAAAAATATCCGAAGATTTCAAAAATTTCCCCAGAACCAGCAAAAGTTACATCAATTGCAGATGAGATAAGAAAATTGGCAGATTTAAAGAAAGAAGGAATATTAACAGAGGAAGAATTTAATGCGAAAAAAAAGCAATTGTTAAATTTATAAAATTGAATAATTAAAAGGAGCATCTAGGATAACCTAGGTGCTTTTATTATACCAAAATTGCCCGAGAAGGCGTAAAACTATAACGGAATGTGACTAATCCGAGAAAGTAGTCAGAAGAAGCGAACAGGCGAGAGCTTGGATCTGCAGGTTGAGCACCCAGGACGTCAAATAGCTTAGAAACTTTAAATTTTTAGTTATTTGATGAGGTGAAAACATGGCAGATGGTACAGTTACAATAGAAACCAAACTGGATAACTCCGGTGTAGAAAAAGGATTAAATGATCTTAAGAAAGAGGTTGAATCTTCGTCTAAGAGTACAGCACAGGAGATAGATAAAGCTTCTGATCAGGCACAAAAGAGTGTAGAAGAAGTTGCTAAGTCAGCAGAGAAAACTGGAAAACAAGTAGAAAAGAGCGCAAAGGATTCAGCATCGAAAGCAGGACAGGCAGCAAAGCAAGGAGCTGATACTGCAGCAAAAGGAACAGAATCCGCATCTACGAAGATGCAGCAGTCTCATAAAAAGGTAAAGGATACTGCAAAAGAAAGTGCAGATGGTGCAAAAAAGTCTTGGGAAGAATCTAATCAAAGTACAGTAGCAAGTACAGAGAGCGCAACATCAAAGATGGCCGGGCTGATGAAAAAATCTGCAGCAGTAATTGGAGTTGCATCTGTGGCGGCCGCAAAAAAGACGATCGATGTAGGTAAGTCCTTTGAAGCAGGAATGAGTGAGGTCCAGGCAATCTCCGGAGCATCTGGAAAAGACCTGGAAAAGCTATCTGCAAAAGCAAAGCAGATGGGAGCTACAACGAAGTTTTCTGCTACGGAATCTGCTACAGCACTTAAGTACATGGCTATGGCAGGATGGAAAACAAATCAGATGGTTTCTGGATTGTCTGGTGTTATGAATTTAGCTGCAGCTTCCGGAGAAGACCTTGGAACAGTATCCGACATTGTGACAGACTCAATGACCGCCTTTGGATTGAAAGCAAAGGACTCTGGACATTTTGCTGATGTACTAGCGAAAGCATCGAGTAGTTCTAACACCAATGTTGCAATGATGGGAGAAACCTTTAAGTATGTTGCACCATTGGCCGGATCCATGAAATATAGTATCGAAGATACAGCTACAGCAATTGGACTGATGGCGAATGCCGGAATCAAAGGAAGTCAAGCAGGTACATCTCTGAGATCTATCATTACGCGACTTGTCAAACCTCCGAAAGATGCAGCTACAGCATTAAATGCACTTGGTATCAGTACAACCAAAGCTGATGGATCCATGAAGCCACTTCGTGAAACGATGGCAGAATTGAGAGAAAAATTTTCTGGATTAACAGAAAGTCAGAAAGCTTCTTATGCTTCAAGCATCGCAGGACAGGAAGCGATGTCAGGTCTGTTGGCAATCGTTAATGCATCTGATTCTGATTTCAACAAATTACAAAAGGCGATTGATAATTCTTCTGGCGCAGCAAAGAAACAGGCCGATGTTATGAACAACAATCTGCAAGGAGCATTGTACGACCTCGGATCAGTAGCAGAGTCTGTTGGAATCGGCATTTATGAAGATATCAAAACGCCGCTAACAAAGGCTGTCGGTGTTGGAACAGCACAGTTAAGGATTTTATCTAACAAATTGAAAAAAGGTGGAATAAAAGAGATTGTTCCGAAGGAAGCGATAAATACTGTTGAAAATCTTGGAAAAGTGGCTATGGTAGCCGGCAAAGGTGGAGTAAAAGTATTGGCCGCTTCTACAAAACTGCTTGGGGACAACATGGGCGCAGTTATTCCGCTTGCGACATCATTCATGGGGGCCTGGGCCGGAGTTAAAGTTTTCAACACTGCATCTAAAGGAGTTACAGCATTAACTACAGCTTTTAGTGCCTTAAAAACAATGGAGCAGGCAAATGCAATCACCTTAGTGGCACAACAGGGTGGTTTGACTGCACTGCAGACAGTCGTTGGAATCTTTACAGGTAAGATTTCTCTTGCAACAGCAGCAACAGGAACTTTTAATGCGGCGTGTACAGCACTTGGCGGTCCAGTAGGTTTAAGAGTTGTTGCAGTAGGTGCTTTAGTAGCAGGAGTCGCAGCATACACACTGACACAGAAAAAAGCAGTTACAGAAGCAGATCGATACTATTCTTCTTGCACAAAACTCAAAAAGAAACAAGAAGAGATGGCGGCATCGATCAAGAGCTTACATAAAGAAAATCAGAAAAATGTGGATTCTACACGTGCAAATGGTGTTCAGGCAGATCAGCTGTATCAGAGATTAACAAAACTGATGAATGTTGAGCATAAAAGCGCCGGAACAAAAGCACAGATCGCGAGTGTTGTTAAGCAGTTAAACGAATTATTACCTGGATTGAATCTTGAGTATGACAAAGAAGCAGATAAGCTAAATAAGTCCACTTCTGCGATCAAAAAGAATATTGCAGCGCTAAAAGAACAGGCAATGGCTAAGGCTTACCAAAAAGGGATGGAAAGTGCCGCATCCAAAGTAGCCAAAGCTGACATTGAAAATGAAAATGCTATTAAGAAAAAGACAGAAGCAACAAACAAATATAATGCCGCTGTTGAAAAAATGAATCAGGTTACCGCAAAGGTAAACCAAGGAAAGATAACAACAAGCAGTGATGAGTATAAGAAAGCTTCTAATGATCTGACAAAATACTATGATGCAATGATGGAAGCCAATAGTGCTGTCGAAAAAAGTAATAAAAATTTAAATGCAGCACAAAAAGAACTGACCGCATACACAGATAAATATACGGCTCAGACAAATTATACAGAGTATCTGAAATCCTTAGATGATCTGGCCAAACAGGCAAAGATTAAAGCGAGCGATATCCCGAAATCAGTTGGAGAGGGAATTAAACAAGGTGTTTATGCAAATCCAACATCCGGAAAAGAATTAAAGAGCTTGATCAAATTAGACAATCTGGTTAATTCAGACCAGTTGGCCAAGATGCAAGAACAGGGAATGAAGATCCCACAGTATTTGGCACAAGGTATTTCTGATGGGTCTGTTTCATTTAAAACCGCAGCAACACAGCTTGGAAATGCAATTAACTGGGAAGATTTAATTCAGCAAGTAAAAGATAAAGGAAAAGAAGTTCCGGACAGTATTGCACAGGGAATTAGTTCCGGACAGTATGCTGTTCCAACCTCTATAAAAGCTGTTAAGAATCTTATTACGTTTGAAGATCTGAAAGCCGAGGCATTACAAGGTGGAATTGAAGTACCAGATTATTTGGCAAATGGTATCACATCTGGGAGTATGAAACCTGAAGAAGCAGTTAAGGCACTGAGTAATTTGGTATCTTTCCAGGATATGATAGATAAGGCAGGAATTGAAGGATCAAAAGTCCCAACAGAATTAGCAACCAGAGTTGCGCAAGGACAAATATCTGTTCAAGCTGCAGTAAAACAATTGACAGATGGAGTCAAAAAGGATTTTGATAAAGCAGAAAAGGATACAAGTAAGTCAAAGAAAAACATAGAAAGTAATACAACGTTAAAGACTGCTAATAATTCTGGTGCCGCAAAATCATTTAATGTTGTAGGAAATGCAGCTAAAAAGAATGCAAATACTGTTAAAAAGAGCAAAGCAGATACAGAGAAGAACTCTAAGATAAATCCGACTGATAACTCAAAAAGTGGGAAAAAGACATTTGAATCTTATTCGAAAGAAGCGCAAAAAGCATCTTCAAAAACAAAAACAAGTGTAAAAACGCTGAAAAGCACAGCTACAAAAACTCTAGCTGCAAATGATGGTGCTGCTAAAAAGGCAGGAGCAAAACTTGGAAATGATTTTGCAAAAGGAATTACATCAAAATCTGGAGCTGCAAAAAGTGCCGGTTCAAAAGTAGCCAAAGCAGGTTCTTCTGGAGCAAGTAGTCAAAAATCATCCTTCGTGTCCGTTGGTAGCAATTTATCTGCAGGAATTGCATCTGGTATCAGATCAAATTCCGGTGCTGTATCATCAGCCGCAAGAGAAACAGTAAGAGCAGCAGTTGCAGCCGCAAAAGCAGAAGGTAAGATTCATTCACCATCCCGTGTCATGGATAGTGACGTAGGAAAATGGATGCCGTTAGGAATGGCAGCAGGTATCCGAAAGCATACCAAAGATGTAGAAAATGCTTCTGGAGAGATGGCTAACGCATCGGTAGAAGCTACAGCAACAGCCTTAGGAATCCATTCTCCATCTCGTGTATATAAAGATGCGATTGGTAAGAATATTCCAAAAGGAGTAGCAAAGGGTGTCAGAGAAGGACAGACAGAACTCAATGCAGAAATGAAGCTATCTGTAAATGAAGCGTTATCTGCAGCTAAGAGTGCTTCCAAGAAAGGGAATTATTCCGATATTGGAAACAACCTTGTTTCTGGAATATCCGAAGCACTCAGCACAGCAAAGTCAAGATCATCAGAAACTGTACAAGAAATCATTGATCAGCAGACAAGTAAAGTTTCTTCGAAGCACGATACAGCAGAGAAAAATCTCCAAGATAAGATCAGTAAGACAAAAAATAAAAAGGAAAAAGCAAAATTAAAAAAACAGCTGAAAAAGTTAAAGAAGCAGAATGCTGCAGAAGAAAAGCAATTAAAAATTGCGGGAGAAAAAACGGCAGCAGCATACAATGATGCATTTGAGAAAGAAGCTGATCGATTAAATAAGATTGCACAGGAAAAGTTACAAGACTTATCTGATGAATATCAGGAAGCGTATAACAACATCAAGAGCAAGATGGACAGTTTAACTGATAAACAGCAATCTTGGGGAAATATCTATAACCTTGATCAGAATATCATGGACATTGAAAAGTATCAAAAGAACTTGAAGTTGCTAGAAAACAAGATTCCTGAGTCTATGATGGAAAAGATTCTCGGAATGGATATTGATGCAGGAAACGCTTATATGGCATGGTTCCAGCATATGTCAGAAACTGAACAGCAGGCTTACATTAATAAGTGGAATCAGCAGCAGAATATGTCCAAAACATTTTCTGAAAACTTCTTTGGAGATGATCTCGCAAAACTTCAGGCAAATTATGAATCTGAAATGAAAACAGTAACGGATGATCTGCAGAAAGAGATGAAACAGGCAGGAGTTAATATTGCCAAGGGATTAACTGCAGGTATGGAAAGCGAAACCAGAAACCTCAGCAAATCCATGAAGAAAATCTGTCAGAATATTATTAAGACAGCCAAAAAGACACTTAAGATTCATTCCCCATCTCGAGAATTTGCAAAGATTGGTTCTTATGATATTCAGGGAGCAATCAAAGGACATGAAAAAGAAGCGCCAAATCTGTATAAACAAATGGGAACGATTTCTCAGAACATGGCACAGAAATTTGCGAAAGCGAAGTTGAATGTTCAAGATATTCAGTCAAGGATGCAGGATGCGATCAACCTGCAGATGCAGACGATCACAACAAGGATGCAGCCAGTTGTGCAGGCAGATTCATCTGATGGAGCGCCATCAGTAGTTTATACTGGACCAGAACGAATTGAAGTTCCAGTGATCGTAGATGGACGAGAAATTACAAGAATGATTGCTCCGTATATGGATACAGAGCTGAATACGATTGCAACCAGAAAATCAAGAGGAGGTGTGTAAAATGGCAGGCGGAGCATTAGGAGTAATGATTGGAGAAAAACATACATTGAGAGATTGGAACCTTGGATGGACTGCGATCACTCTTGGTTTTCCAGAGCCAAAAACTTATGAACAGGATATTCCAGGAGCAGATGGAACACTGGATATCACAGAAGCAGTTACTGGTGGAGATGTGAAGTATAAGAACAGAAACATCTCCTTGGAATTTGAAACTCCTGACGAAGATTTCTTTCAGTGGGGAATGTGCATTTCTGAAATTGCAAATAATCTTGTGGGTAAGAGAGTGAAGATCATACTCGATACAGATCCTAGTTTTTATTATATTGGAAGATTCACAATTGACGTTGAAAAAACTGACAGAGTAAATGGAAAGCTTGTGATTTCAGGAGATGTTGATCCGTATAAGTATGAAAGATATTCATCCCTTGAAGACTGGGAATGGGATACCTTCAATTTTGAAACAGACATTATAAGAGAATATAAGGGTATTAAAGTCAATGGAGAGTATCAGTTATGCATTCCAGGAAGAAGAAAACGGATCATTCCAGTTATTGAATGTAGTACAGCAATGAAAGTTAGTTACAATGGCACAGAATATTCACTTCTCGCAGGCAGAAATAAAGTGTTTAACATCTGGTTGACAGAAGGAGATAATATTTTAACGTTCAAAGGAACTGGCGTTATTTCAATTGATTATCGAGGAGGTAGTTTGTAAATGTATAGAGTATTGTGTGATGGAAAAGTGCTACATGATATTCGTGATCCAGATTATCATGTGCTTTCACCTAAAATCTCATTGGAACTGAATAAAACAGGAAATCTTGATTTTGGAATGCTTTCAACACATCCTCATGTAAATGACGTAAATAAACTAAAATCTAAGATTGAAGTATATGCAGACGATGAATTATTGTTTTCTGGAAGAAGTCTGACAAACGAACAAGACTTCAAAAACACTGGACAGATTTCCTGTGAAGGGGAGCTTGCTTTTTTGTTAGATTCAGTACAACGTGCGCATGATTATGGTACTGAAACAACAGAAATAGGTCAGGCAGATACGAATATTGAAATATTCAAGAGATTGATTGAAGAACATAACGCGCAGGTAGAAGAAGCAAAGCGTTTTACAATTGGAGTAATCGATATAGATAGCGTAACCATTACAAAATTGTCTACGAACTATGAAAAGACATGGGATTTTCTTGGTTCTAATTTTTTAGGTAAATACGACGGCTATCTTCGAGTAAGGCATGAAAACGGAATCAGATATCTTGACTACGTAAAGCAATATGGGAAAGTAAGTAATCAAGTGATCCGTTTTGGAGAGAATCTGCTTGATCTAAAGAAGTATTCGAAGGCAGAAGATATTAAAACAGCAATCATCCCGCTGGGAGCAGTTGTTGATAATAAAAATGTCGATATTAAAGCGGCAAATGGCCATGATGGAACAGATTATGTATATAACCAAGAAGCGGTAAATTTATATGGATGGATTTATGATAAGGTTGATTTTTCGGATATTTATGATCCAGACACATTATTAGAAGAAGCCAAGAAATATCTGCAAACGTGTATCAATCTGGCAACTACAATTGAACTTACTGCAGTGGATCTTCATATGATTGATGTAGATATAAATTCTATCAGGTTGGGAGATCTTGTTCCTTGCATTTCTACACAGCATGGAATCATGAGCACATTCGGAGATGTGGGCACGTACTATCTTGTAAGTAAATATGAACTAGATCTTGAGAATCCAACAAATAATAAAATAACTCTTGGAAGAACAATCAGTACATTGACAGACAAACAGGTAAACGATTCTGTAAATTTAAAGGCTCAGATAAGTGAAGTTAGAACAGAAATGTACAACCTTCCAGGATTAAACCTGGAACCAATCACAAATGAAGTTTTAGAGGGAATCTTAAATTAAAGGAGAAAACAATGGCAGATAATAATTATCTTGATCAAAACGGTGTCTTATATCTCTGGCAGAAGATAGTAGCAAAGATAACGAATATGATCTCAGGAAAAGTAGATAAAGCAGATGGCAAAGGATTGTCTACAAATGATTATACAACAGTAGAAAAAACAAAGCTCGCAGGAATCGCGGAAGGGGCAAATAAATATGCACATCCTACGAGTTCAGGAAACAAGCATATTCCTGCCGGCGGTAGCTCTGGGCAGATTCTAAGATGGAGTTCAGAAGGAACAGCGGTATGGGGTGCGGACAGCAATACAACTTATAGTGATTTTAAAGGAGCCACGGATTCTGCATCTGGTACACATGGATTAGTACCGGCTCCAAGTACTGGACATAATGAAGCATTTTTAAGTGGTAGTGGTGATTGGAAACGATTAGATTTAATATTGGGTGTTAACCCTGAAAAGCATAAGATGACTATAGGATTGGGAAATAATACATCTTCCAACATCCTTATGCACACATCAGTAGAATTGCCAACTGCGGATGTTAGCATTCCAGGACTTATGTCCCACACAGATAAGGCAAAACTCGATGATCTTCCAACAAATGCAACCTTATCAAGCACATACGCAAAAAAATCCGATATTACTGGTGTGTATAAATATAGAGGGTCTGTGGCGACAGAAGATAAATTGCCAACATCTGGACAAACAACAGGAGATGTTTATGATATTGTAGCAGCGTCATCTTATGGAGCCGCAGGGATGAATGTTGCATGGAACGGAAAAGCGTGGGATGCACTAGGGGAAAAATTCCAAATATCTGCGATCACGAACACATGGATGGATACAAATCTTACATAAGGAATGGTGATTAGATGGCAAGTTATTTAGATGAAACAGGACTTTTGAAGCTGTGGAATAAAATAAAAAACTATGTGAGTAATCACACAGGAAACAAAAACAATCCTCACGGAGTCACAAAGTCTCAAGTAGGATTAGGAAGTGTTGAAAATAAATCCAGTGCAACAATAAGAGGAGAAATAACGGCATCAAACGTAAACACAGCGTTAGGTTATACGGCTGCAAAACAGACAGACGCAAATAAGGCGATTACAGGAATTTCTGCCAGTGGAACAACGCTTGTATTGACACAATTAGATGGAACAACAAAATATGTAACGGCAGAGCTTGTAAAAGGACAGATGATCTATTGCTGCAGTAATAGCGAAGATCAGATTTACTGTTGTTAGAACGAAAGGAGAAATAGAAAATGGCATATACAAAGAAAACATGGGTAAAGGGGAATACACCTTTGTCAGCAGAAAATTTTAATCATATGGAGCAGGGGATTGCGGATGCACACACAGATATTGCGCAGTTAAATTCTGAATTATTGCATTATTCGCAAATAAACTTTTCTAATTTAGAAATACAGCCTAACACTGATAAGTTTATTGGTATCGATATTCCAAGTGGATACACTCTTGTTTCTGCACTAGCAAGTATAACTGGAGAATACCATTCATGGGTAATTGATCATTTAGATACAGAAACAAATTGGTACTACTTTCATAATACTTCCTCAGTTACTATTAAATTATCAGGAATAATTACTTTGTTATTAAAAAAGAATCAATAATTTAAAATATCAATCGCCATTGAAATATAATAAAATCCTTTTGGCATGTTTGAATTTATTGTGATTGCATTAGAACCTTTTGGAAGTTGCAAGAGAGTAATTTCCTGTCCAGCAGCTTGTACAGGAACTAACATGCCAGATTCTGCCTTTGCAGCGATTAATCCTTCTATTGCAAGAAACGAATACGATGGAAACCATTCAAACGGTACATCAATACCACCCATAATGACAAGTTCTTTGCCAACTTTGAACATATTTAAGTATGTCTTCAAGTTCCCATTTGCGTTTATTCTAAAATCTGATGCAGTATCAGAATTTAGCTGCGGAAGTCTACGAATCCTCCGCAGCGGAAAAGAGTATAATGCACACATAACACACAAAGGAGAAAGTATTATGCGTGACAGAATTATAAGTAACGTGCTAATCAAAATGGGCAATAGAATTAAGAAAAAAGAGCTAGATTATCTTGAAAATGTGCTGGTAGAAGAGTTCCGAGATGTACAGATTAAGAAAGAATCGACGGAATTGACGGAATACAATGACAGTTTAAGGAAGCTAAAAGATACGTTCCTTGCGACGCTGATCGTAGAAAACAAGTCAAATCGAACGATTGAGCAATATAATTTACACCTGACTCAGTTTACAGATTACTTTGTAGGTAAAGATATAAAGGCTATAGATGCAACAGATATTCGAAGTTTTTTGTATGCGTATAAACAAAGCAGAGGTATATCGAATTTATCTCTTAACAATAAGCGATCAGCGATATCTTCTTTTTTCTCGTGGTTGGTTGATGAAGAATATATTGATAAAGACCCAACAAGAAAAATAAAGAAAATCAAAGTAACAAAGAAAAAGAAGAAGGCATTTACAGCAGTCGAGATGGAACGTATACGTATAGCTTGTACAGACATAAGAGACAGGGCTCTTATAGAAATGCTTGCATGCACAGGTTGTCGCGTGTCTGAGTTAAGTAATATAAGCTTGAATGACGTAGATTTTCTGAGAAAGAAAGTACGAATTGTAGGAAAGGGAGATAAGGAGAGAACGGTATTTATTTCAGATACTGCTATGATTTATCTCAACAGATACTTAGAAATAAGGCAAGATAATAATATTGCTCTTTTTACATCTAAGCGATTTCCGTATGATCGATTACAAAAGGATGGCATTGAGCGAGTAGTAAGAGAACTTGGAAGAATGTGTAACGTATATGCCCATCCGCACAAATTTAGGCGGACATTATGTACAAATCTCATAATGAGAGGAATGCCATTGCAGAATGTTGCGATATTAATGGGACATGCTGACATAAATATGACTGCAAATGTTTATTATGATGCTTCAGATCGGGCGATTGAGTATGAATATATTCGTTATGCAGCTTAAAGAATAATAATCAATCTAATATATAAACTATTAAATCTGCTAAAAAGGGAAGGAGATTTTATTTTTATGCAAAAAATTAAATTTAGGAGCAGATCTCCGTGCATTTATTTCGAAAAAGACAAAAAATAAACAGCAACAGCACAGCTAAATTCTGATAAGGCTTGGAAAAAAATTTTTGACGGAAAATTATCTGAAGAAGTTACCATTCCAGACCAGTACATAGAGATTATAATCCAAATAACAATTGGGTATACAAATGGCACTGATGTTACGCTTCCTGAAATTTATATAAATGATTTAGCTACATGGTGGAATAAGATTACATCTTATCGATATAACGATGCTTACAACGCTTGCATTTTGATGAACTATAATAACGGAAGTAGAAAAATTAAAATGAATGAAACATGGTTTGTTTGCAATCCTTCTAGTAATAACATAAGCATGATTGTTTATGGACGGAAATAAGTAATTTATTTAATTCCGAAAACTCTGATATATTTAACACCATGATCAGCAGATAATTTTATAGTCGTAGCCGTATCGCTTTCATATGTAAAAGAAACTACGGATATTGTACTGTCATTCGAACCATGAGCCACGAAACTATAGGATTTTCCTATTTTTTCGAAGATAATTCTTGGGACCGTTACAATGCTACGAATATCATCATCACTAGCACCGAACGCAAATACAATAAATTTGTAATCGCTCAATTTTCGGCCGCCATAGTGGCTAATTGTTTGACTTACTGTTGAGACAGATGTTCCTACTATAATCGTATCGTAATCAGAATTTAGCTGTGCTGTTGCGGAAAGGAAAAAATATGATTGATATAACAAAAGTTTTAAATGATATATTGAAAGCAGTTCTGGGAAAGGATGTACGGCAGGCAATTCATGACGGTATTAAAAGAAGCAATGAGATTGCAAACGATTGTGATAAAAGACAGAGTGATCTCGAGAATCAATATGAGCAATTGGTCAAAAACTTTAGTTCTTCATCTCCATCAGATGTAGAAATTGTTGATGCAAGAACAGGACCGGATGGAACTATATATAAAACTCTCAGGAAACGATTAGAAGATCCAAAATGTTCATAAAGGAGCTGAATATGGAAATCAGAGCAAGACCCACAGCGGTCTTATTTTTATGCAACAAAATAATATTTTCTGTAAAGAAAGGAAAGTGAGGGAAATGAAGAAAATGACAAACAATG